>Ga0182015_10000935_pt1 | contig 40522 bp, 63 predicted proteins | sample 712P3MmetaG_FD_120478 | JGI IMG/M metagenome (GOLD analysis project Ga0182015, IMG submission 120478) | Permafrost microbial communities from Stordalen Mire, Sweden - 712P3M metaG | ecosystem: Environmental > Terrestrial > Soil > Wetlands > Permafrost | place: Sweden: Stordalen | collected...
AAAGAACAAGGCCAACTTCCACCCTAGCTACTGTTTGCCTTTCTCCAATTACAAACGCCTGTATACTTGTACGAGCCAATCTATGCGGAAGTGGCGGAATTGGCAGACGCGCCAGCCTTAGGAAATGGTGTTCCCTCTCGTGGCCAGTTGTGGCAAGCCGTAACCCCATGAAAACAATCAAAGCCGTGTCCGGTCGAGTGGTGGTGAACCCTGCCGAAGTGGGAAGCAACTAACACCACAACTAACACCAAAGTTGTCGATTCCGCCACGTCGTACCGACGTACCATTGTGGCAGCCGCTTCGATTTGTAAAACTTCAAGCATGGAGATTAATCAAATGCGAAACGCAATCCTAGGACTGGCGATACTCCTCGTCGCGGCCGGCGCCGCGCGAGCACAAAGCGCGCCGACGATCAAACGCCATTCCGTCGGAGAGAGCAACGCCAAGTTTTTCGCCAAAGAGCCCGAGCTCAAAGCCTGGATGGACTACTGCCAAAAACCCGACGATGCCAAAGGCGAGAAGCCCCCGATCCTAAAACAGCCGTTCTTGTTCGACGATGATGCGCCGCCCAGGTATGCCAGCCTTTGCAAGTGGCTGTCGCCGATCGCGCAGGGAGACCGCGTCGAGCTCACAGCTACGGAGACCGGCGCGACCTGGACTCTGGCTAGTGGCGGTGTCGTGAGTGTGGCCATGCTTGTCCCGGCGACGAACGAAGCGGCGCTAGAAGATGCGATTCGGAAATTCGGGCAGCCCACAGCGCACACGAAGGCAGCGTTTCAGAACTCGTTTGGTGCAACCTGGAGTAGCCGCGTCGTCGTATGGGACCGGCCCACGTTCTACGCCGTTCTCTACCAGGACGGCAATCCGGCCGGCGACGACAAGGGACCGTATCTCAAAGTCGAAACGAGGACCGAGCGCGCGCGGGAAGCAAAAGAAGCGGCACATCAACCGAAACCTTTGGATTAACTCCTGGCGGAAAGTCGAACGCGCCGGTCCGGCTGTAACGGACGAAAACGGCGCGTTTTTCTTTGTGGGTAACTTCTTAGCGAGCTCCGGCTGTTTTGTGCCGAAGATTCGTCGCCGGTAGGTCGGCCGCCGTTGCGATCGGCTCGCTGATTTTCTCAACGAGGAAGTAATTGGTTTGTCTCGCCTCGCCGATTTCGAGGAAGCGAACGGATTTGATGGAATAACCTTTCGCACACTCGAACACGTAGACGTCACCGCCCGGCCCGGTCACTTTGAATTTCCCGACGGCGCCCTGCAGCGCGAGTGCCGGATCCATCGTTTCTTGAATCTCTCCTAGTTTCCAATCCATAGTTCCCTCCTCTGCGCAGAATGGAGTCAGTTGACCCTTGTGGAGTCACCTGCCGCTTGGATTAGTACCACTTTTCGGTTTGAGATTCAAAGCAGGGTGCGCGCCGACCGGGAAAACCGGGGAGGTCGGCGCGCGTGGCGGTCAGTTTCTTAGCGTTGAGCCAGAAATTTAACATACGACTCCACTCACTCCAACCGTGATAAATTGCCGCCGTGCGTACTAAAAACGTCGCCGTTAGCCGTCCCTTTCACGAGCTCGCCGCGGCTGCCATGGCACACAAGAAACTCCACCTCCGTCCGCAGTCCTTCGCGACCGATGCTCGCCGGCTCGATACGTTGCTCGTCGGAATCGGTGAGCTCTCGATCGAGCAGGTTAACTTCGAGTTTTGGAGTCGAGTCCTGGCGGATCTCAAGAATGAGGGACTGTCGAACGCGACGGTCAATCGGTACCGATCGCTCGCGTCCTCGATTTTTACTTTCGGGATGCGCGCCGGCCTGGTCCAGACCAATCCGATCGCGCGCGTCCTCCGCTTCCGCGAGAGCGAAAGCCGCGTCCGCTACCTGCTCGACGCCGAGGAAATCAAACTGCGCGAGGTGATCCGCCGGGATTGTCCCGATCGCGAGGCGGAGATGGACCTGGCGCTCTATACCGGGATGCGCCGCGGCGAACAGTTCTCGCTTAAATGGCTGGACGTCGACCTGGTCCGCCGGCGGCTCACGGTCTACGGAAAAACCGGCCGGCGATATGTCGTCGCGAATTCGAGCGCGGTCGAAGCGCTCAACAAACTCTTGCGCCGGCGAGATCTCGAGCTCGAGCGGACCGGCGCGGAGGGATCCATCTACGTATGCGACGAGACGCTAAACGACACGCAAAGGGATTGGCGGCGATGGTTCGAGAGATCTCTGCGCGAGGCCGGGATCAAAAACTTCCGCTGGCACGATCTCCGCCATACGTTCGCGTCGCGCCTGGTTATGGCCGACGTCAACCTAAGTGCGGTCCAGGCTCTCCTCGGTCACAAGTCAATCTTGATGACAATGAAGTACGCCCACCTCTCACCCGACCATACCCTGGCCGCGGCCGAAAAGATCGGAGGACAAATCCAATGAAACTAAACCGCACGGCCGGCGGCGTCCGTTTGTTTCCCGAGGTCCGGATCCGCGTTTTTTTCGAGAACAATTCCGGCTCGAAGTTGAACAAGCTGCGCGCTGCTCCCGGGACTGGCTACACGGCCGCGGCGATCGAGAAGATCCTGGAGGATGCCGCGGGACAGGTCGAAAAAAACTTTCCGAGTTTTGAGTACGAGCTCGTCGAGATCGGTCCGGCGGATTTCAATTTTGTTTGGCGAGGCTATCGCACGAGGGTTATAGCGTGAGGATTTTTAGCGAAGAGGAGTACTTCGAGATCCTGCTCGAGCGCGCGGCCGCGATCTATGCCGCGGTCTATCGCGAGCGCGATCGCTGCGCGAAGATCTGCGAGACGCGCGCCGGTCCCAACGGACTGAGTGTCCTCGAAAAGCCTCGCGATGCTTTGCTCAACGTCGCGGCCGCGATCCGCGGCGACGGCGTGTAATGACATGTATATACACTTTCCGGCGCGCCGGTTTGGACGCCGAGCTCGTGAAAAACTGGAGGCGGAGAAAATGGAAGCGATACCAAAACCCGGGATAGGTAGGATCGTGCATTTCGTTTCGAGCGCCGGCGTCCACCACGCGGCGCTAATTACGCGCGTCAAGAGTGACACGGAGGTCGACCTAAACGTGTTCACTTCCGGAGAGGACGGCTCGGTCTCCGAAACCGGCTGCCTGTTTGACGGCGCCGGCCAGGTCGTCGGGAGCTGGCATTGGCCGGAGCGGATCAACTAGAAGTGACTCCAATCCCTCCACTGGCGCGCTAGGAGCCGCCAGGACGCGCGCGCGGAGCTCGTAGCCGAGCCGAGCGGATCGCGCTGCCCATACATGGCCAGGCTCGCAGCCGCGCGGATCGCCAAACACGGGACACACAGTCCCGCGCCAGGTCCCTATATAGTAGGGAAATCTTTGACTTAGCGGCTTCGATTTTCGAGGAAATTGGCTTTCTGGAGGGTTTAGAGCGTTCGCGGAGGCGCCTAGCGCCTCACGGCGTCGACGCCCCCCTAACGCATTGATTGGCTAACCATGCGGACATCCTAGCAGATTTTTTTACGGCGCCAGCGTTTTTCTCGCCACGTTCTCTCGCGCTTGCACACAACTACAGCAACCACACCTCTCCGACTCGGCGCCGTGCGCGAGCGCGCGCTTGACGATTTCCTCGGCGGTTTTGTTGGCGTCCTCGCTTCCGAAGTTCGTTCGGTTGAGCAGACGTTTCAGGGAGAGGATCAATCCGCAAGCGACGACACACTGGCCCGAGGCGCGCAGCGCGGCGATCACGTCGTCGATATCCCGCGCGTCCTGCTCGGGATCGTGGGCGTGTCCGACGATGTGGCTCCGGATCCCGGTTAGCACGTTCAAGACGATTTCAGTTTCCGCCGGCGTGAGCGCGGTTTGTTTCGCGACGGCCTCTATCTTTTCCGTGTCGGTCACTGTGCCCTGGTTTGGTGCATGTTCTGCAGACTACTCACTTGTGCGCAGCGTAGCCGATCGCGACGCCGATCCCGATTCCGATCCCGACTTTCGCGGCGCCGGATTTAATTCGTTTCGCCCAGGTCCCGCTCTTCGCCGCCGTTTTCCAATCATCGCGCTCGCGCTCGGCGGCCGAGAGTTTCTCGCCGGCGATCTTGAGCTGCGATTGACAAGACGTCAGATCTAATTGCCGGCTCGTCAGTAGCAGCGCGTTCGCGTCGCATCTGGCAACCTGATCGCGGAGAAACGGGAGATCGATCGCCGGGATTGTGGCCACGGCTGCCGGCGTAGGATCCGCGGCCGTTGGCTCCGGCGTCTCGACCGTGATCGGCGCCGGCGCGCCGGCGAGCTGCTCTTGCGCCTGCAGGTAATGGACGATTTGTTTCGGAGTCTTGGCCGCCGCGGCCGTGGCCTGGATCGTTTTAATCTGCGCGGCCGTTTGCGTGTCGCGGATCTTGTCGCTCGAGACGAGCTCGGCGATCTTCGCGTCGTACGTCTTAATCTTTCCCTGCTCGGTTTTTACTTGCGACTCGGCCAGCACGCGCGCTTGCTGCTCTGCTCTGAGCGTGTGAGCGAGTACGATTCCGCCGGCGAGAAACGCGACGACGGCGAGGATCTCGAGTTTTGCCCGAGTGTCGAGTAACGGTGTCGCCGGCGCGACCGGCGTCGGCGTCGGCGTCGGCGTCGGCGTCGGTGAGACTGGCACGGTTGTGGTGCTCATCTGCTCTTTCCTTTGCCGGCCGAAAGAAAAACGCCGGCGACAAAATGTTGCTGGTTCGGAGGCGCCAGGAGCAAAGCGACGACGACGGTCGCGAGATAGCGCTCCTCGGCTTTCGCGGCCTCGCTCCGCACGATGCCGGCGACGCCGGTTAGATCCTTGCGCATTTGCCGAACGGCGAAAACAAAACCGCCGATCGAAAAAATCATAGTGGCCGCGTAGAGGAGGACCTGGAGTGGAAAATTATTATTCATAGGTAGTACTCGAGCTCGTTCAGGATTTCTTGAGTCCGCGCGGCTCGGTTGACCACCGTCGCCGCACATTCATCAAGGCGCGCGAGCAGAATCTCCCGGCGGATGTGTTTGCGGATCTCGTCGCGAAAATCGGCGTAGTCCGGTTGGCCGCTCCGGAGAGCATAAATGCGCCGGCACACGACGACACACACAGCCGCGATCCGTGCCTCCGGCGAATCTTCACCTAACACGCGAGCATTCTCCATGTTTGGCCCTTGGTGAAAATTTACATGAGCGCGAAATTCGGGATCTGCCGCTCGTTGCCGTTATCGCTCTGCGCCGCTGCTGCCGGGATCGCCACAGTGCCCGGCAGAGTGCCAGCGCTCGACGCGGTCGAGGAAACTAGCGGACGCGACGCAAAGCAAATTGTCGTCGATTGAAGCTGCACTGAGGCGAAACCGTAAGCTCCGGTGATCGCCAGAAAATAAAGGCCCGGCGCGAGAGTTACGCTGGACTGCAACACCACTGGCGATTTGACTCCGGTCGCGGAGTTAAACGTCGGCCCGATGTTCGCGACGAGGTTGCCGCTCGCGTCATAAATCCCGATGTCGACAAGCGAGCCAGAAAAGCTATCCGCTGCCTGCACGTTGTAGCAGAGCTTGGAAAACGTGATCCCCGCCGGGAGAATAAACTCAAAAAGCCCGATGACGTTTGCGCCAAACCAAGTGTAGCCATCCAGTGCGGAGCCGACGTTCTGTGGAACGGAAGGATAAACAAACGTCGGAATCGTCGCGCCGCCGCCTCCTCCTCCGGAGGGAACGGCGAAGGTGGCATCCTCGCGCAAATATTTGGTCGTGCCGGCCGTCGCTCCTGGATCCGGAACAGTGCCGCCGGCGTGACCCGAGCCCGAAGCAACAAATGTGCTCGAACCAGGCGGAACGTCGAAGGTGGCGTCCTCGCGCAAATATTTCGTTGTGCCGGCCGTCGCTCCTGGATCCGGGACAAGTCCCGTCGCGTGGCCCGAGCCCGAAGCGACAAACACGCTCGGTCCGCTCGGCGGCGCCGCGAACGTGGCATCCTCGCGCAAAAACTTCGTTGTGCCGGCCGTCGCTCCTGGATCCGGGACGAGTCCCGTCGTATGGCCCGAGCCCGATGGTCCGAACACACTCGCGCCGCCTCCGCCGCCCGAGGATCCAACCGCGACGACGTTTGTCCCGTTGCAATAGAGAAGATTCAAACCGGAGCCGGCCGCGACTGCGATTCCGGTACCGGCGGCCGTCTTGACCGTGATGGCGAATCCTCCGGTCGTCGAGTTTTCAAAAACGTAGAATTTTTCGTTATTCGGGACGATCACGTTTCGTCCGGCCGTGAGTGTTCCGGACATGACGAAAGCCGCGGCCTCGAGCGACGCGCCTCCGGTAAAGGTATAGTCCGCGTCGGTCATGGTGACCGCGAGCAGGCTATTCATAGCCTCGTCGAGTAAGTTGATCGCGTCGTTAACGGTGACGTATTTCGAGGACTGCGAGTCGACCAGGAGCGGGATTGCTAGATTTGTGCTGCTCATTTTTTTTCCTTTAAACCGTTGCGACGCCGGCGAAACCTCGGCCGATCGCCGCGGAGATCTGAAAAATTTGTACGTTGACCGGATCGCCTGGCGTGAGTCCGTCCGCGGTTTGCTCCGCGGCCGAGTAAGCGACCGTCGGGCTCGTGAGCGAGTTAAACGTCCGGACGATCTCGCCGAGACTGCTCACGATATCGACGCTATAGGCCTCGGAGGCCTCCGAGAGCGGGACGTCGACGACGCCGTCCAGCCAGTCGACATCGCCGCCGAGCCGCGTTCGCCTAGTCCAGTCGATCGTTAAATTATTCGAGCCGTCGCGAGATCCTTCGATGTGACACGGCGCGTACGGTTTGAGGTCGTTTCCCTGCAGCGTGATATTTTGCGGACTCGCCAGCGTGCGCGATTGTCCGACCGTGGCGGCCTCGTAATACTGCGAGAGCCCGACGAGCGACGTCGGGACGTTGTTTCGGTGAAGTCCGAACGGGAGAAACAAAGCTGTCTCGCCGGAAACGTGCTGGCTTGCGGCCCATTCGGTACCGCGCCGGCCGCGCAGCAAATTGGAAAGCGTATAGGATTTGTCGGCGTTGAGCGTCGCGGTTTGAAACTGCAGGAGCTCGTCGCCGAGAATGAATGCGTTCGCGCCGTTCAAAAGATTTATAAGCGACGTCGAGGCGAGAGTCCCGCCGAACGAGACGCCGACGCGGATCGTCGTCGTCTGGTCGATAACCCATGGTCCGGCCGGCGCCGGCGGCGCCGGCGTGGCCGGCCCGACCGAGCCGAACACGATCGCGGCGCTTGAGAATCCGACTTGTGAGTAGTTTTGCGCATCCGGAGATCCGTAGAGCACACCTCCCGGCCAGCCTGGCGTCCGCGACGCCATGGCGAAGTAATAGCCGGAGCTCCCCGCCGGCGGACTGTCGGTGTCCGCGAGGAGCGGGAGATCGAGCATGTAGAGAGTCGTCGGCGCCGCGGGATTGATAACCTGGATCGGGAATCCGGTCCCGTTGTTTCCCTTCGCGGTCGAGATGTAACCCTCGGGATCCTCCGAGCAGGACGAAAACTCGGTTACGAAATCCTGGCCTACCGTGTTTTTAATTAGCCGCTTAACGTATGGAGTCGAGTTGTAAATCACTTCGACGACGTCGGTCGAGTCGAGGACCAGGTACTTCGGCGAGGTCAATTTAAACATGCAAGGGTTTCGCTCGTTCCAGATTGTCTTGATGTAAATATCGGCGATCTGCGCGGCCGTGTCCGCGTTCATGGTGAGCGGGAGCTCGAGGACTGATTTCGTTTTTGTTTTGACTACGCGCGCCGGCCTGGCTGCGCGCTGCTTTCCGGTCTGGTAATCGAGCGAGGGATCCGCGTAGAGGACCTCGATCGCTTTCGGGAGATCGTGCTCTTGCGAGATCGTGTCCTGCAGCTCGAAGCCGTCGGCCTCCAGACCGAGATCGGCCTCGGGAATAGTCATCGCTACGGCGCCGCCGCGCGGGACAAACTTCAAAACAAAATCAGATTCGACCGCGTCGAAAAAATAAGCCGAGACGAGCGGGACGAGAATCGATTTCGCATCGCTGTTACGCGTGACCGGATAACCCAGGACGGTTGTCGAGGCTAGCGCCGTGACGTCGATCAAATCGTCGGTGAGCCCGGCCCTCGAGCAAATGTCGGAAACGATCTGGTCGAGCGTCTCGCCTGGTACGGACTGGCGATTTAAATAAATGCGAAACGCGAAACTCCCATAATTTCCGGCCTCGTCAGACGGCGTGCAAACAAGCGAGAGCGTAACCGGATCGAGCTGCGCGTCGGTAAGGTCGCCGCCGAATGTTGCCGCAAACCATTCCTGCTCGGCGACGGTCTGCGCGATCGCGAGCGTCGCGTGATTGATATAAACGAGATTCGCGCTTCCATCTTGCGCGACGAAAAGTCCCAGGCCCGGGACGGTCCCGCAGTTCCACTTCGGAAAATCGTCCGCGCCTCCGGGAGCGACGATCGCCGCGGCCGAGGCGATAACCGCCATAGTCGCGACGTCGACCTTGTAGATCGATCCGTTGGTCGTGAAAACAATTAGCGACTGGTCGATCGAATCAAACATACACGTCGTGCCCTGGCCGTGAGCCGCGTCGCCGTGGAATTGGTAAGCGGTCGGCTGCCCACCTCCGCCGCGCGGATCCATGACCGTGACATTCCACTCGTAGGCTCCGCCGCCGGGATTGGTGACGATGTAAATAATCCCGGTTGTCGGATCGATGGCCGGATAGCGCGCTCCGGTCGTGCTCGCGGGATTCGTTCCGGGAATCCAGGAGCCTTGCACGTCGATCGAGGCGCCTTTCGCATGGGCTCGATAAACGACTCCGCCGCCGACAAAATTGTCTTGCGTTGTGAAGTACAGCCAGTCCTCGCCGTTGATCTGCGCGAAGGACATCGCCGCGATCGGTCCAGGTACCTCGATTCTCGCGATCGCGACAAATGTTTGCGCGGTCGTCGAGTCCATTTGCTCAAACTGGACCGCGTAAAAATGCGACACGCCTCCGCTCAAAATATCGAAGCACGCCCAGAAATGGCCGCGCGTGTCGACACCCGCGGCGAGCGGTAAATTGAGTGCGTAGTCTCCGCCGGTGACGGATTCCCCAGGATTCAAACATGGGTTAAGGACGCCCTTCGCTGTGACCAGGATCGCCTCCGGTCCCTGCCCGGTGTTGGTCCACGTCACGTTGTGATCGTTCGTTTTTGCCATTTCGCCGCCGACGGTCCACACAGGCTCTCCCGATCCTGTTTTCGTATCGCCGGTGACGGCCGTCGCGGTTTGCACGTTTCCGCTCGAGTCGAGAATTTGCGTACCGAGCGGAGTTGGAGTGTTGGGTTGCCAGGCCTCGAGCGGCTCGGTGTTGGACGTCGCGAGATCGATCGCTTGCGCTGTCGCTCCCGCGGCGTCGAGAATGATCGCGACCCGGCCGACCGGATCCACATAGCAAAAAGTTTGGTTATAAACCGAATCGCCGCCTCCGCCGCCGAGAGTCGGGACGTCGAGATCGATCGGCGGATAGGTGTCTTTAATGTAGGCCTGGACCGTGGCGGTCGACACTTCCGCGCGGAGATTCGGCAGACGATTTCCGAAATCGGCGAGCGGGAGATTGTTATAGACGATGTAACAGAGATCTCGAAATGCCGGCGTCTGGTCGATTCCCTCGGAGGCTTGGATCGTCGGATCCGGCATTTGCGTCGAGGATCCCGGATAAATAATCGGAATGACGACTGTCGTCTGCGCGCCGCTGTCACCCTTGCCGGTGTTTTGGAGTCCAGTGTCGAGCGTGTCGGAAGAGACGGCGCCTTTCGACGTCGTGTCGTAAATCAGTTTCGAGTCGCCCCAAATCCGCGTTATCGTCGCCGGCCCTTCGCAAAAAGCCACGGCGACACTTATCGAGTAGGTGTAGACCGTCGTCGTCGGCGAGCCGAAACCTTTTCCTCCGCTCTGACTTTGGTTTGTCTCCGTCTCGACGATTCCCGAGCTCCAGATCACATTTCCGGCGATGCGAAAGCCGCCGTACCCGAACGGGATCGGCGAGCCGTTCGTCGAGTTCATAATTTGCGTATCGGCGAGACGCGGACCGTTTAAGCGCGGCTGAAAAACCAGGCTCCCGAGGGTTTGTCCGACCGCGGCGCCGGCTGCCAGGCCGGCCATGATGTCCGGGATCCACGCGCCTACAGCGAACGCGCCGAGGCCTCCGGTCATAACCGAGAGCACGGCGCCGGCGACGGCCATGCCGGCGATAAGTGCGATTCGAGCCATTTACTTTGTTACTCCTGGAAATTGAAAGACGCCGACCGCGCGACTCCGCCACGCCGGCGAGAGGATGTGCTCGACGCATTGTCTGGGCCCCGAGTCGTAGGCGTGGATCATGTAGAGCTGGCCGGCGCGATCGACGACGACGGCCGCGTGACACGGCAGAGACGGAACACGGATCGCGAGCAGATCTCCCGGCTCGAGCGGCGCGCCGAGCGATTTCGCGATCGCGCGCCGGCGGAGCTCCTCGAGGACGAAACGGTCGGTCGGTTGCGCCGCATAGTCCGGATAATCCAAGCGGTGAAACGGGACGCCGGCGCGATCGACCAGGCCGAGATCCTCGCCGACACAGAGGACCAGGCCGACACAATCGATCGCCAGGTCGCGGATCCGCCCCTGGTGACGGAATGGCGTGCCTACATAGGTCCGCGCCGCTTTTACGACGTCCGCTTGTGTCGTCACTTTCCTACCTCCGGTACTTTTTCTGGGACGGACTGCGAAGTGCGAATCACGCGGCCGTCAATGTAGGTGCAAAAAGATTCCGGCCGATGCTTGTCGCAGCCGACGATCTTGGGCCCCGCGTCTCGAAATTCTCGCCACTCGCCAGGCGGCCGCGGGATCTCGACCATGTTAAAAGTCGATCGCGTGGCGAGCTCGACGTCGGCCGGCGCGATCTTGCCGGCGGCCGCGAGGCGTTCACATTCCTGGCATTTCGGCATGACTAATTGATCCCGACCGCGAGGATCGAATCCATCCCAGGGATAAAGTCCTCGGAGTGTTTGTTTAAAATATTTCCGCCGGATCCGGTCGTCGTACCGTCCAAAAGTTTTATGCCGACAAATTTCGTATTGCAGTCCGTTCCCTTGTTGCAGCCTGGCTCGATCGTGAACGTGTCGCCGATCGCGATCGCGTAGGGCATGGACTCAAAAAGCTTGATCGTCGTCCTGTCCCAGTTCGCGACTTCCATTAAGGCGCCGTCGTTCGCTCCGGAGGTCCAGGTCACGATCCCATAATTAAAATAATCGGGAGCGGCCGGCGAGAGTCCGGAGGCCGGGACGAAAGTCTCGTTATCGGTGACCGTCGCGACGTGTCCGTTTTGCGCGAGCAGAGCGAGGTTGACCTGGCATTGCGCATCGCCGAGATCCGCGCGACATCCCGGTCCGTAGGTTTCGCCGAGTACCGAGGTGAGCCAGAACGTGAGGCCGCGGATCTCCGCGACAAATTCTCCGTTTTGGAGTTTGACCTGGCCGAGCGTGCCTTTGCGGATCTTGAGATCTCCCATGGTGAGGTCCGCGTAATTTACGAGCCGCATTTGAATGTCGGCGTAGTTATAGAGGCCGGCGCGCAGATCGGCCTCGGTGATCGCATCCGCGTCGAGAAAGGCGGTCACCTGGAGATTGTCGGTCCCGAGATCGGATCCGGACTCGACCGCGCTCGGCGTGTAGCCGGTGAGCGCTTCATAGTCGACGGTGTCCGAGCCGTCGTTATAGGTGACGTCGACGTCGTGATTTGTGAAACCGAGGATCGTTCCGTCGGTCCGCTTCACTTTCCACAACACGCAAACAGTCGTGCAGCTAAGCCCGAGGTGAGCTGCGAGTGCGGTCGAAATTGTTTTCATGGATTAGAAGTTCGGCGCGCGGACTTCGACGAGCTTAAAAGAGTTCACGGAAATTATTGGATTTCCGCCCTGGACATCGCTCTCTTCGATTTGGATCGGGAGTTTGTCGGTGTCGAAGCGGACCGGAAAATGGAATTGGCAATCGGCCGAGACGACGACGCCGACGCCAGGGACAGGAGCAAAAGTCACGAGGCCGGTTGTCGCGTTGACGGTCCAGGCGCCGCCGGCAACCGCTACGCCGTTGAAGTACGGCTTCACCGTCTGCGCGAGCGCGACGCCCTGATAGTTCGCGATATCCGGCGTGATCGGTTTGTTGATCGTGCGCGTGTAGGTGCGGCCGCCGATCGAGTACGTTTTGACGAGCTGGAAAGTCGCGAGCGAGGCATTGCCGGTCCCGAGGACCGCGGCCGTCGCCTGATTGTCGACATGATCGAAAAGCCGGAAAGCGTCGCCGCGGCCGGAGACGTTCAGAAAAAACGCGTTGAGCGCGTCGACGAATTGTTGCTGATTCATGTTCGGCCGTTGGTCGAGCGACGGCGTGATGATCGAGCAGGTCCACTCGCTGCGCGCGAGCGACCAGTTTTTGTTTCTGCTCTCGGCGCCGGCAAACGAGGTGTTGACCGTGGTAGAGAATCCCGGACCGCCGACGCGCCGATACTGGATCTGACGCGGAAACTCCAATTCAAAAAAGGACATGGCTACCTGTTCCTTGAGTTAGCGATCGCGAGTTGCTGTGCGAGTCCGGAGCCGATTTGCTGCTGCGATCGCTTGAACGAATCGAAATCGGTAACTCCGTTAACCGAAAAATGGATGACCGGCGCCGGCGCGTGGCCAGTGAATTTGAGCGACGGCGCGACTCGGCCGGCCGACTTCGGCGAGAAAAACTCCGGATGATCCTCGCCGACGACGTAGGTTTTCCCGGGAGTAACGTCGCCGCCGGCAGAGAGAAACCCGCCGAACATTCCGCCGAGTTTCGCGAGGATCCCCATAATCCCGCCGCCGGCGCCGCCAAACATTGAGGCGACGCCCGGAATCGCCGCAGCCGGGTTGCCGGCAGCCGCCGGAGGTCCGCCGCCGGGTAACATTCCGCCGGCGCCGCTAAGATCGAGAACGTTTCCGCCGCTTCCTACCGGCGTTACGTAGAGGGAGCTCCCGGCGGTACTGCCGTCTCTTTTCCCGCTCTTGGACCCAAAGCCGAGCGCGTCCAAGCCCATTGACTCGACTTTCTTAATTCCGGTCGAAGCGAGATTCTGCTCGAGCGACTGGCCAATTTTTTTAAAGTTCAAGCCTTTCCCGGTGACAATAAATTTCGCGAGCTCCGAGTTGAGCTCGTCGAGCGCCGACTTCATGTCGGCGAAAAATGATTTCGCGACGTCCCGGCCGTTGTCGGCGACGCCGGCGAAGAAAGCCTTGAACTGATCGCCGAAAGCGTCCGACTTGGCCCACACCTCCTCGAGCGCTTTGTACCGTGCTTTCTCGAGCTCTACCGAGGCCTCGGAGTATTTCTGCCGGCTGATATATCCGAGCGCGAGATCTGCGTCGAGCGTCTTGTATTCTTCGTCGTACGTGTCGTTGACGTCGTCGGCGGTTTTCCGGGCATCTGCTCCCCAGGATTTGTACAGATCATCGAGCTTTGCGAGCGCGGTGTCTTTGTACTGGTTTACGGGCGCCGGATTGAAAATCTTTTCTGGCGCGTTCGCGGCGAACGAAGGAAGTCCGGCGTCCGGAGCTGCGCCCGCGGCCGCGGCTTTTAGCGCAGCCGGCCGGCCGAGAGAAAATAGCGGCTTGTCGCCTCCCGCGAATTGTTTCGCGTAGGCGGCCGCGAGTCGCCCCTGGATCTCGAGCCGGCGCTCGGCCGCGGCCGTGGCCTCTTTCTCCAGTTTGACCGCGGCCTCGAGTCCCGGAATCTGACTCTGCAGCGCGGCCGCTTCTTTGAATTTTCCCGCGCCGACCAGGACGGCGATATCGGCGCGCTTTTGCTCGAGCGCATACACGGCCGCGCTCCCGGCTTTAATGCGGTCATAGGCGGCCTCTTGTAGCTTGAGCGAGGCCTCGGCCTTTTTGTTTGCCGCGTCCTGAGCGAGATCCGAGTTACCGCTGTTTTGCGGAGCACCAGGCAAGGACATGCCGGCGCCGTGCGGTTTGCCCGTGGCCACGTTGAGCCAGTATTTTCCGATGTCGGTCCACGTCTCGGTTTTCATTGCGGACCAGAAACCGATTGTCGTTTTTGTGAGGTCCGCGATCTTCGCGGCGATCTTCGTAAGTACTGGCAAGAAAGTCTGCTCGGCGGTGACCGCGAGGCTTTGCCAAATCAGATTTAATTTTGCTTGCGACATGAGGAAATCCTCATTCGCTTTGACCGCGTCGACGCCGATTTTCGGACCGTACTGGTCCACCATGTCGTTAAATCGCTGGATCCCCTCGCGGCCCATGTTGAGAAACGGTATGAGCTGCATTCCCGAGCGGCCGAGCACGACGATCGCGTCGGCGGCTTTCTGCGCGCCGTTCGGCATTTTCGAGAAAGCGTCGGCGAGCTGGAGGAGCGCTTCTTTGTTATCGTGCGAGGTGACGCCGAGGCCTTTCAAAACCATTTGTGCGGCCGCGGAGCCTTTACCGATTCCCGAGATGCCTTGGTCGAGTTTCCGCATCGCGGTAACCATGTCCTCAAGCGACACGCCGACCGTGTGACCCGCGGCCTCGAAACCCTGCAGATCGTGGATCGAGATTCCGGTTTTCTGACTGATTAGGCTAAGACGCTCGACGAGCTCGGCGCCGTGCATGGCCAGCGCCGCGATCCCGGCGGCCGCGGCGATTCCCGCCACTCCGAAGGCGGCGATCCCGGCGACCGCAATCCCTATCGAGCTCCCGGCGACTTGGAAAGTAGAGAAAAAGTTTCCGACCTGGCCGCCGATCGCGGACAGTTCGGATCCGAATCCGCCCATCTGTCCGAGCGCGCCGTTGACCGCGCCGCCTATTTTGCTAAAGCCTTCGCCGATGTCTTTGGAGGCTTGCTTGGCGGCGTAGCTCGCCTTGGACATTCCGGTAACGAATGCGCCGGTCTCGGCCTTGAGTTCGACGAATAGAGATCCGAGCGACTGCGCCATTTAATTAACCTTTCCTGGACCGCATCGCATGACTGCGGTTAGGACTTCGATTTGTTGGTCGAGAGTTTGCGGAGTGCGATCGTGCTTTTTTCTGGCTACCAGTTCCGGGACAAAATCGAGAGGCGAGACATATTTCGCGTGCTCGCCGCGGTAGGGACTCGCATTCCAGAGCTCGGCGGCGACTACGCCGGCGTAGAGCATCTGGCGACGGTGTTTTTCGAGATGGCGATCGAGGAGCGCGTCGAACAGGCCGAGCGTGAGCCGTCCGACTTCCCGCTCCTCGATGCCGAGGTCATAGCGTGCAGTCGCCCAGATTTCGACCCAGGTTAGGCCGTTTGTGGTTTCGTCTGGTCCGGCGCCGGAGCCGTCGCCGGCGGTGTAGGGTTTTCGCCCTTCTCTTTTGCGGCCGCTTGCGCTTTGCGGATTTTTTCCTGCCTTTCCCCCGGGAGCTGCAAGAGGAAAGCCTCGTTGAGCGCGTCCGTAATTTTTTCGATATTGGTCGTGTCCATGTAGGAGCGGATTACCCCGAGGCCGTCGCTGCAATCGTATTCCGGATTGTGCGCGAGGACCGCGGCATGGAGCATGACGGATAAAGTTTTTTCGTTGAGATCGTTCCAGATCTCGCCGTTGAGCATGGAGAGCCCGGTTTGCTCCTGGACGAGCGTCATCGCGTTTAGGTCAAACGAGAGCCTAAAATTCCGCGTGAAAGTCGCTCCGCCGTCGTCGACGAGCTCGAGGCTGAGAGGTACCGATGGCGCGATGCGGCGCCGCAAAGATGTGTCTTTCATTTTCGTAGAGTCCTCCGCGCGGGATTCCAGTCACTCCAATGGAGTGAAGCGGAGCGAAAAAAAATCCCGCGCGAAAAGTTGGACTAGGAAACGACCGCGGTCGGAGTTCCCACTACATACCAAACGCCGTTGAACGCGTCGAGCTCGATCGAGTCTCCGACGGCCGCAAACGTGATGATGTGCTTCGAGCCCTTGATGCCGTTCGCTGCCGTGGTGACCGTGTGAGCCTGCGCGGTCGTGCAAATGATGGTAAGACGCTGTCCGTCATTTCCGCCGGCCGATGGTGCGCCCGCGACGGGTTGCGCAAGCGTCAAGGCCGCCACACCCGAGTCCGTAATAAAAACGGATCCGCCGACGATGCCGATCACGCCGGCGCCGCCGGTGCCCGAATGCGTTTCTATATTCCCGCCGGTGTTGAGTGCTGCCCCGAGCTTCGTCGAAGCGTCCGGAGACGATGTCGGGATTTTGTTCGTCACAACTGCCGTGTCCGCCATTTTTCAATCCTCACTTTTTTTAGAATTGTGTTTCTACAGCCCGAGGACTAGCCTTCCGGTTCGGTCGCCGGCGCCGGAGCCGGTTTGCTGACAGTCTTGGCCGGTTTTTTGTTTTTCGCTTTTTTCTTGGCCGCCATGGTTTGTCACCTCGCCTTTCGGATTTAAAAACCTACTGCCGCCGGCATCCTACCACTCACTAGACGCCCGGAGTAAAGACTGGTTTTCCGGTGATCGTGAGTTTCGAGGACAAAGTCGCGGCCTTGTCCGTCGTGAGGTCGAAGTCGAGCGAGCCGAGGTACGCGTTAAAGTTCCAGGTCCCGAGCGAATTCGGCAGAACGATTTGCCACGGCGCGAGCGTCCGGTTGTCGAAAAGCGCCTGGAGACTCTGCTGCGTGACATCCTGCGGAATATAATTCGCGTCGAGTGAGATCTCGCCGCCGTCTAGCAGCGTCGCGAGTTTCTCCCTGTAGGCTCCGATCGAATCCATATTCGTAGTATCTACTAAATCCATTTTCGATCCCGAGCGCTGAATCTTGGTGATCTCGGCGACCGTCGTGTATGCACCCGGAGAGGCCGGCGTACCCGCTCCGAGCTGTAGCTGTGATCCCTGTCCTGCAAATGCGCGTGAGCCCGTGTATGTCATTTCTTGTTGCTCCTTTTAAAAATTTCCCATCCGGAAAATCTTTCGCCCTCGCGCGCGTCGTCCGCGCACACGGGCAGAAAATCGAGTTGTTTTGCTTTTGAAACTAGGTCGGGCTAAGAGCCGATGTCCGCGTAGACGATCAGAAAATCGATCGGCGCGTTAAAACTAAACGGCGCGTCCTCGAATGCGTCGAGCTCGAGCTCCAGGACCGCGTTATCGACCGGCGTCCCATCCGAGAGCGTTCCATGGAATCCCTCGAGGAGCTGGCGGACCGCGCGCTGCAGCCGCTTTGCGTCGCCATACACGGAGCCGTAACAGCTAAACGAGATCCGGCATTGGTGCAAACAGTTCGCGCCGCCGAGCGACGGATTTCCCTCGCCGGAGATCTGCGAATAGACGAGCGCCGGTAGCGGCGTCGATTCCGGCATCTGGACCGGAAAAATCCCGGTCGTCGGCTTCGGCGTATCCTTGCGCGTGGCCACGGTCCCGACGATCGCCTGGATCGTCGTCGCGGTGACCAGGAGTTGATTGAGTCCCTCTTCTAGCATTTACTTGAGTCCCATTTTTTGCTTGAGCTCGCTCCGAAGTCCCTCGGCGTACGAGTTGAGGACCTCGTCCTTCTTTGAATCGAACGCCGGCCGAATGAATGGAAATTTTCGTCCGCCGCGTTTGCCGAATTCCAGCCAGAGAGCCCAGAAACCTTTTTTGACTGGCCCGACTTGCGCGGTCCCGCCGAGCTCGTCGGAATCCAGCCGCACGCGGATCCCGATCAAGCGCGAGAGCGCGCCGTACTCCCTCGAGCGGCCGCCGTAATGCGCTTTGCCAACGATCGTGCTTTTCCAAACGTGCCAGCCCTGGCGGACTTTCGACTTCATTTCCGCATACCAGGGACGAGCCGCTCGGCCGAGATTTTTCTTAACCATGCTGCGCGCGACTTGCGGAGGGAGCTGCTCGAGCGCTTTGATTAGCTCGGCGCCCCCGGTGAGTTTGAATTCGACGCTGTCGCGGCTCGGCATCTAGACACTTCCGCCTTGCTCTCGCGCCGAGCGATCGCGCTCGACGCAAAGCAGGTAAAGAATTTTGTTGAGCTCCTCGGGGTTTTCGACCGCCTGGATCTGAAACTGGCGATCGCCGAACCATACGTTTTGCTTCGCGGTAATGCCTGGCATCCATCGGATCGTGATCCGATGCGTTACCTCCGAGACTTTTTGCTGTGCGGCGTAGAGCTCGCGGCCGGAGAGCGGATCGACCTTGGCCCATACCGTCGCGAAAGGCGTCGCGCTGTCGATCGCCACTCCGCCGAAAGAGTCCTGAGAGTTGGTGAGGTCGACGATCTTAATTTGCTGGCGGAGCTGCCCCGCGTAAATTCTCGAATTTAACGGCATCGGATCGGATCCTGGATTAGCGCTTGGCGATCACGACGCGCGCGAAAACGAGCGCCGAGCTGGCCGTAAAATGGACCGTTCCGTCGGTTTGTTCCCATCCCTCTTGACCGGCGAGGAAAGAGAAAATCGCATCGGCGCCGGCTGGAATCGAATAGGCGGTAATGTCGTCCGGCCGATTGCGCGAGTCCGGTACCGAGCTAATCGTCACGGTGTGCGCGGCCGTGTCGGTGTTGCGCAGCTCGAGAATCTCGTGTCCGCTTACTGGAAACGAGTTGCCGTTGACCGCGTCGCACGCGACGAAAAGCGCGGCGAGTGCGAGCGCTCCGACCGTGGCCGGATACGGCCCGAGCGGTGTAATAGGTGTTAAGGCTGTGAAAGGCATTTTCTTTTTCCTCCGAGATTTAAATTTGTGCTGCGGTTTATCCGCGCGTCGGTGCCAAGTCGATTACTCTGTTTTCCCAATACAAGGCCTCGAGGTGATGCGGAATCTTTTTGAGCTCCGGCGAGGTGACCGGCTCGCGATTTTCGTACCAGTTCGCGACCGTCTGCAGGATCGCGACGCGTCCCGTTGCCGGCGACGCGCTTCCGTCGTTTCCGTATCCCGCGACGTAATGAATCTGGACCGCGTTCGGGACGTATAAGCAGCTCGGCCAATTCTGCGCGGCGTTCGGAAAGATGCGCGGAGGCTCGGAGTCTTTGTCGTAGATAAAATCTCCGAGCTCGGGCTCGAGCTCGACGAGCGTCCAGGTCAAATCGCCGTCGGCGGTCGAGGCGTTGAGCGTCGACTCCCAGGTCGGCTCGTTCGCTCCGGACTCGCTGGTGTCGTCGAAATCTCCCTCGGTGACGGCCGTCACCTCTTGCAAATGTCCATTCGCGTCGAGGATCTGGTCGCCGATCACATATTCGGTTTTGGCGTACCACGGCTCCGGATCCGGATAGAGCGAGGTGAGCTCGCTCGTCTGCGAGTCGATGTAATCGATCGAAATCACTTTGACGAGCGGCGAGACGAGCAATTTAATGAGCTGCGAGTAATTCCAAAGCGACGTGGAATAGCGCGGGAGCGCGGACCACGCCGGCGGAATCGAGGCCTGCGAATACATCGAGTCCGAGAAGTACGGAAACGCGTCGAGCGACTGGCGATAACCTTTGTTGACGAGCGAGCGCGCCGTCGTGCTCTCAAACAGCTCTCGCGCGGCTTGAATGTACAGCCCGATCAAATCGTCGTCCGTACTGAGCGTGACGCGCATGTGTGACTTTGCTAATTGGAGCGAGACAGGCTCCGCCGCCGGCGGCGTCTCGATTGTTATCGCTGCCATTCTGAAACCTCGTTTTTAACTAGGAAATTTTTAGCGGAGATGGCTTTCGTTTCTGCTTTTCTTGCGCTGGCGCATCGGTCGTTAGTGTCTTGCGATCGAGCGACGCGGTCTCGATATTCGACGTGTCGGCGCTCGCGGTCTCGGGTTTGGCCGAGCTGTCGACGAGCTCGCCGGCGCCGCTGGCGATCATGGCGCGCGCGACGTTCGGAATCATTTCGGTTACCTGGCCAGTCGAGCGGATCCGGATCTTTGTCATTTGCATTTTGACTCTCCGAGGACTGCGAGGACCGCGATCGCTCGCGGCCCTCGTTCCCTGTTAGCTTCCGCGCCGAACTAGGCCGCGGCCTGTTGCAAGTAGCAAACCGGATGCGTCCCGGCGTCGAGCAGGTTTCCGTCGTAACGGGCAAATCCGATAAACGCGATCTGTCCGTAGTCCGCGAAGCGCTCGGTCAAACGTAGGATCCCGAGTTCCTTCACGCGACGGATCATGTACTTTTTGAGGTTGCCGAAAATGATGGTGTTTGCGGAGAGCCCCATCTGCGGCATGTCGTTATTGATCGAGTACGCGTAGCCGTTGAGTTTGTCCGGCGCGTTGACTGAGACGCCAGGTACCCAGAGCGGACGGCCGTACTTGTCGAGCTCTCCCTGCAGACCGCGGAGCAAGGTGTCATGGAACATATATTTCGCGCCGGTCCGATAGACTGGATCGACCGAATGCTCCAAGTTGACCAGGTCCTTCGATCCGACCGAGGTCCCGCCGGTTTCCGCGCCGCCGGTGTTTGTCGAGGAGCCGAGCGCGATCACGGGAATTCCGTAGGCGCCGCCGCCGGCAACCGGGACTCCGCAAGCTGCGATCGCCGCGGTCAAGATTCCGTTCGGCTCCGTGGATCCGGCGCCGACCGTCATTTTTGTATTCAGAATGCGACCGAGACGAATCGCAAACTTGTTTTTCAGAAACCCTTCCATGTCGAACGCGGAATCTTGAATCAATTCGATAGAAACCTTGACAAGCTTCGTCGAGAATTTCCACGCATTGAAATTGATGTGTCCGACGGTGACGTCCTGGTCCGAGACTTGCTGGCCTTCGCCGACGATCTCACCCGTGTTCGAGGTGTCGTTATCGGTCGGGTAGGGCAACGGCTGGCCCGACGCCGTGTCCAGCATTTCGGCCTGGTTCAGCATGTCGCCGTAATATTTCATCGCCGACTCGATGTCGTAGACGAATCCCTGCGGAACAAAGTAGCCGCCGAGAGTGTTCGTCCCGATACCCATGTCGCGATATTCCGTTCGGCCGACGCGCAAGGCCTCGCGGGATTCTTCGGACATGCCTGGCTCGAAATCGGTCTGACGCGGACCGAGGCGGAGATACTCGGAATACGCTCGGCGATACTTTTCGTCTTTCGCCTTGCGAATTTCCGGAGTGATTGCGGCGCCGCGTTCCTGGCCGGCGACCTTGTCCCGCGGAGGCGCTGTCGTCTCGCGGAGCTCGGTGTCGAGTGCTAGTGCTCGTTCGAGACGGTCGATATCGCCTTTGATCGTATCGATCTCGGCCATCTGGAGGTCAAACTTCGCGCGATCTTCTTTCGTGATCGCCGGAAGGTCGACCATTTTCATTGCTTCCGCGTGAATCGCTGCGCGTTTCTCGCGGAGCTCTTTAATTTTTGCTACTGACATATATTTTCCTCTCGGTGTGACGTTGGATTTTAATTCTCGTGCGCGAGCTTGCTCCGAATCGCTACACGCGACGGCTTGTCTCGCATATCCCAGGCGACCGCTCCCGCTATCACGCGGAGCCGCATCCGGCGCGGACCTGGAGAAACTGTTAGTCCCGATCTGAGAGCTCGAGACGCATACGCATTTTTTCGCGATCGATCTCGACGACTGGATTTGCTCGTTTGGCGACGCGCTTCTCGTGTCGCTTGGCCGCGCGCGCCTGGCTGTCGGCGCCGTCGCCGTGATCGCAGCCGGGATCCTCGCAGTCGTCGCCGTCGTCACAAGACGCGCATACGGAGCGCTTGCAGCTCGCGCAGTCGCATTGACAAGCTGCGTCGGCTGCTCGTGCGGCCGCGGCTTTCTTGTCCGTCTTTCTTCGGCCGGCTTCGACCCTGGCCTCCAGGACCGGAACGTGTGCGCGGACCTCTTCGGGAATTCCTTCCGGAAATAATTCGCGGAGTACGGAGCGATTGTCGACGTCGGTCCCGGTATAGGCCGGATAGGTGACCGGCGAGACATCGAACAGATTCGCCGAATGAACTTCGCGCACGATAACTTTCGCGCGTCCGGAGGCGTCTCTCGTGTCCGGCTCCTCGGTCCACTTTTGTTTGTTGACGCTGAAACCGAAAGAGCATTGATCGATGTCGCCGCGGTCGATCGATGTCTGCAGATCCCGCGCGACCTGGGTGTCCGGCATGTCGTTCTCGAAATGCAATCCCTGGTCGTCCTCTTTGAGCCGGAGCGTTTTCGATTTCGTTCGGCCGAGGACCTGGTTTGGATCGTGATTAAACAGAGCCCGGACGTCCGGGTTTTGCGCGAGATTCTCGGCGAAAGCGCCAGGCATGATGCGCTCGCGCCAGCCGCCGAGGTCCTCCGAGAGCTGGTTAAAAACGGCTGCGTGTCCCGAGATCCCTGGCGTATCGCCTTTCTTGGCGCGCAGCCCGGCGTCGGGAGTAATTCGGCGTTCGAGTTTCATTGGCATTTTTTTTAAGCCTCCGTTTGTGCTTTGGCCTTCGCGGTCGCGAGACTGCGATAAACCTCAATCGAAATTGCTCTGACTGCTCGAGCGAGCTCGCGCCGCGCGGTTTCGTCTTGCGCGGAGCTGGCCAGCCCTTTCCAGGAGCTCGCGCGCTGGACGATCGCGTCGCAGTAGTCCCGGAGAAATCTGGAATCGGAAATCGAATTTTCGGTTAGGTCGACGCCGAATTGATCGCCGGCGAGCCCCTCGAGCTGCTCGGCGAGGGACAAAAAGAGCGGCATAAAGGCGGCGTTAACGGACCTCGAATCGATCGTTTCGCGGTTTGAAAGACGGCCGAATGCGTCCCTAAACAGGCGCCAATAGGCTCGAACGTATCGTTTCCCGAGTTTGTCAGGCTCGGGCTCTGCAGCCGCGGCCGCGGGATCCGCGCCAGGCTCCGGCGTCGGCGCGTCCGACATGATCGTCATGTTGATAGGAATCCAGAGCAGATCCGCGCCAGGCTGCTCGGACGGATTCATGTGCTCGAGCTCCAGGATGTTGTTAGTCGAGAGGAAACCCCATTGCTTGCCGGTCATGTAAAAATCTTTACGGCTGGCGGCGTCCGCCATGGTGAGCGGACGCGTGTCGAATTTCGGAAAGAATTTGCCGGCCGAGCGGCCGACGCTCGAGAAAAGTTTCCGCTTCATTTCGGCTTGCCAGCTCTTGAGCCACGGCGAGAGCGAGAAAGTCACAAACTCGATACCGAGCTGCTCGGTGTTTGCTCGATTCGATTTTTCGGTGTCGCCGACCATGTGAGGCGGTACGGCGAAGATCGAGCAGATCTCCGTCTTTTGAAACTGGCGCGTCTCGAGAAACTGTCCCTCGTTCGGTTTGATCGAGTTGTCGGTCCACTGGATCCCTTCCTCCAGGACCGCGGTTTTAAACACGTTCTCGCCACCTTGCGCGGCCTGCCAGGAATTTTTGAGCGTCTCGCGCGCGAGCGGTTTGAGCGTTCCAGGATGCGAGAGGATCCCGCCTGGTCTCGCGCCGTTGGCGAAAAGTTTCGAGCCGAATTTTTCCGAGGCGAGCGCTACGCCGAATGCTTGGCGAGTTAGCCAAATGACCGAGGAGCCGACGCGGCCGTCGAGAGACAGGCCCGGGATGTGAATCATGTCCTCGGCGAATATGGTCCGCTCCGGACCTTCGTTTTTCTCCGCTCCGGTTTCCGGTGTGAGCTCCTCCATTCCTTCGCTCGACCTGTAGACCAGGAGCCCCGACTTCAATCGATACGGCCGCGATTTTGCCGGGTTGCGCGGCCAGAGCGCGACGACCCGATTCCCTTTGTCGCGCTGGATCTCGGCGTAACAATTTCCCCATAAGAGCGCGTGAATCTGCAGCGTCTTGAAAAAAGTAAACGCCGTCATTTCCGGATTCGGCTCGTCGTGCAGCAAATCATAAAGCGCGTGCTCGAATGCGACGCGCTTGCCGGCGTGCTTTTTGGCGTCGAGCATAAGCTCGTAGACGTTGCAGTCCAGGCCGCCGATCGAGTTGGAAATCAGATTGACGCACGCGAAACAAGTCGTGACCTGCAGCGCGGTCAATTCCGAGACGCGGATCCCGGCGTCGGTCGCGCCGCCGTTTAACATATCCATTAGCCACTCGGTCGGATAGGAAAGCGGCGTTGACGGATTTTCGAGCGAGCTGCGCAATTCGCCGTCGGCGCGGACGAGCTGCTCGGTATCGCGTTCGACTGCAGCCGATCGGCGCGCGGCGTCGGCCAGAGCTGCGCGCTGGCGTTGCTCGACGAGCTCGCCGGCGCCGGCGCGAAGGATCGAGCCGAGCCTTTCTACCGGATTCAGAATCGAATTTGAGCTCACAGTGTCATAACTCCCTGTTTGTCGTAGATCGATCCGCCGGCCAGTGGATCCGCGATCGCGCGGCCGAGTCCCATTACCAGCGCGACCAGGCCGTCGATTTTTTCCGGCGACTTGTCTTTGTTGAGTTTCAGATTGCCGGCCTCGTCCTGTTTGACGACGACGTTCGCGGCGTTCCACCGAAGGACTGGATCGGATAGGTGTGCGAGTGTTTTCTGCAAAACGATCTTCATTAACTCTTTCGTCGGCTCGGACATGGAGAGAAAACCCTGGCGAAATTCAACGGTCGTGATTCCCTCTTGCTGGAGCTGCGTCGACATCTGCGTCGCGTTGTAGGGATCGAAAGCGAGCTCTTTGATTTCAAATTGTGCTGCGTCCTTCAAAATGTCGGCTTTGATCCAGTCGTAATCGACGACGTTTCCCGGCGTGGCGGTAATGAATCCCTCGCGGATCCACACGTCGTACGGGACGCGGTCCTCTTTGACTCGCCGCGGGACGTTATCCTCCGGCATATAAAAACGGCAGACCGCGACGAATTTCGGGATCTCCTCGGTCGGCGGAAAAACTTTTACAAAGGCGGTGAGGTCGACCTTCGAGGAAAGGTCCAGGCCGGCGTAGCAGAGCTGGCCGGAGAGCTGCTCGAGGACTTGCGCGCGGAGGATCTTCGCGTCGATCCCGGCCATGTCAAAACCCGTGCATTCGTTCCAGGCCTCGATCGGCATCCAGCGAGTATTTTGTTGAGTCCAGACGTTGAGGCGGAGGCGGAGGAAAGCATTTAGCGCGGTCGGCTCGTTCTTGGCCTTGGCCGCCTGGATCCGGAGGCTGTCCAGTTTGACCGAGACGCCGAGTCCCGGATTTGCTTTCGGCCAGTTCCGCTCGTCCTCCCAATCGTCGCCAGGATCGAGACAGGCGATATAGACGAAAAACGAATCGTCGTCGATAACTTGCTCGAGGACTTTCTCGCCGTACTCGTGTTGCTTGTAGCAGATCGACTCGCGCTCGAAACCGGCCGTCGTGATCGCCGCGAGAAGCGATTGCCGGCGAGATCCGGTCGCGGTATCGAGGACGTCCCAGAGGCCGCGGCTCTTGTGCGCGTGGAGCTCATCGACGAGCGCGCCGTGCGGATTTAAACCGTCGAGCGTGTCCTGGTCGGCGCCGAGCGGCTCAAACTTCGAGTTCGTCGCCGGTACGTTCATATTGTCGCGGAATGAGAGGATCCGTTTTTTGAGCGACGGCGAGGCTTTGCGCATTCGCTCGGCCTCGTTGAACAGGATCCGCGCCTGGTCTTTCTTGGTCGCCGCGCAATACACCTCGGCGCCGGGCTCGCCGTCGGCGAAAAATAGATACAGCCCGATCCCGGCCCAGAGTGTCGTCTTGCCGTTTTTGCGCGCGACCTCGACGTGTGCCACGCGGAAGCGGCGAGTACCGTCCGCTTTTTTCCAGCCGAAAATCGAGTAGACGATAAATTGCTGCCAGGCGGAGAGCTCGAAGGATTGCCCGGCCCATTCGCCTTTGGAATGTTTCAGGAAAAGAAAGAAGTCGATCGCGCGCTGCGCGGAGACCGGATCGAAATGGAGGCCGCGCTCGTGGCCGATCTTGAGGTCGCGGACGTGGCGCTCGCACGCCAGGCGGACCAGAGTCGAGGTGAGGACCAGGCCGGCGATAACCGAGAGGACATACACCTCGACCGGATGCTTCGGGTTAGTCGAGATGTACACTTTACTTGACATTTTTTTTCGGAATGTAAAGTTTAATTGACATCCTTTTTTTCGACCGGCAGAGCCGCGGCGCGCAGATACGCGTCCATCGGATCCTCTTCGCCTGGCTTCGCGTCGATCTTCAATCGGCCGCGCGAGGACGGCGTGAGCCCAAACTCCACGAGGAAAGACTTCATTAACTTGGCCGCGTCATTCGCGATCGAGACGGCCGGATTTCGTTTGTACTTGTAGCCGACGACTTCGGTCGTCTCGCCGAAAGTTTTTGTGATCGGCTCCTCGAGAGTGATCCCGCGAGTCCGGACCTCGTCGAGCGCTTCGCGCCATTGCGCAAAGTATTCGCAGTAGGCCGCGAGCGCTTTACCGTCCACCTCGGTCAACACGCCCAGGAGCGAGAGCATCGGGACGATCGATTTCCATTCCGCGATCGCGAGAGGCGGAAGTCCCGCCGGCATTTCCGGCTCGATCGATTTCGGTTTCGGTTCGGCTTTGTTCTCCGCCCGTTTTCCCGGATTGCCGCGGAGATTCTTAACCGCGGTAGGTAGAGCGCGACGGCCGCCGCCAGGTCCTCTACTCACTTGCTTGCTCGTTTCGATCGGCCTGGACCAGATCGGCGAGCGTGGTTAGTGGCGAGACGCCGAGGTCGTCGGCGACGTTGATTCCCCAATGCGAATCGCGCGCGTACTTCATTCCAAATTGTTCGATGGACATATCGAGCGTATAGACAGAGCTCGCGCCGTTGAGCGCACGACGGATTTTTTTCTCGAGTGCGGCCCGGCCGGCCGCGAGTGTGGGATAAATCGTTATGTCGGCCGCGCCGATGCCTGCAGATCGCGCGGTACCGAGGCCGACGTCGCCGTCGTCGGTCAAATCGCCGGGATTATTGCAGCGCTGCGGGAGATCCTCGCCGGCGCCGCTGCGTTTTTGGAAGAAACCTTCGGCCGACTCGATCGCGTCGCAAAATCTTTGGACGAGAGAGTCGGAAACCACTTTTTGTACCCCAACAAATTTACTGGCTTAGGCAAGTGATGATGTACGTTGCACCCGCGGCAGGCGTTCCGTTCCACGTTAGAGTCATTCCCGTGGTTGTAGCGGCCGTCGAAATGGTGACTGGTTCAATGGCTCCAGTCCCGCCGACTTGCTGCACGATAAAAAACGGGACGCGATTATGCGTCCAGGGAAACGCGATCGCCACGGTCGGATTGGCCGACGGTGTCCCGGCCGCGGTAATGGTGAACGAGAATCGGCGGATGTCTCCCGCGACTGCCGAGACGCCGTTTCCCGCCGCGCCGCTCGTCCCCCATCCGGTTGAAGGCGTGATGTTGGCGGCCGCAATCCCCGGCGGCGTTCCGGCGAGATAAGTATTTGTGCCGTCGTCGACGTAGATTAAACCTGTCGTATTCACGTCGACGATCTGCGCGCCGGCGGCCGAAAGGTTCCAAATCGTATTTGAAACAAAAGCTGCGCAACCGGCCTGCGAGGCGATACCCCAAGGTGTCGTTGTGCTGGTAATTTCGGCGCCGTGGAGGTGCAATCTAGCGACCGAGCCGGACAAAAAGAAACAGTACCCGTTACTCGTGCCAGGGAGGAATTGGTCGCCGTAGGAGTTGAAGGTCCCGGCGATGTTGATCGAGGCGCCGGTTAACTGCTGTCCCCATTGAGAACCGAACGAGCTTAGCGTGGCGCCTGAAGCAATAGACACGGCGTGATTCTGACTACCAGCGTAAGCACTATATAAAATCACTTCCTGGAGACCCGTTACGTTGAAACCCGTGCCAAAGCATTCGTAGGCGATGAGGTTGTATCCGACGACCGGGCCATTCAGAGTGAACGCGCTCATTGACTGCGCGGACAGACCCCAGAACCAAACCCAGAGATTGTTTGCGTTGCACTGAGCTAGATTAAAAACGCTATTCGTGAGCGATGAGTGAGCCGCTAGGCTCTGCCCCCCGCCGTAAACGCCAATGTTTGAAATGCTGGAATAGTTTGGAACGGTTCTGCTGGAAGCTCCCGCGTCCAACTGAAAAAATAATCCGCTCGTCGACGACGGCGCAGTCGTGAAATCGAAATTCGGCGTCGGACACAGCGTGGAGAATCCGTCGCTGGATAGCCCATAGTTTTTGTTGTTGACCGGGGTAGTGGGCGAGTTGAACAGGCACGTTTGCACGAGAATGAATCCCGAAGGCAGGATCAAATATTGATTCGCTGCCAGTGCCGCGGTCCACGCCGCCGCGCATGCCGCTGTGTCGTCCGTGCCCCAACAGAGCCAGACGCCGGTAAGGTTTGCCGTCGCTACGACCGACACAACGATCGTGTTCGGATTCGTGACTGAGAGAATCGTGCCTTGTGGCGGCCCGGTTGCCGCTCCGGTCGAGGGATTGACACCGAACACGACTTTACCGACATCGGCCGCGGTGAAGTTCGCCGAGGCGGAAGTGATAGTTGCTGAGTTGTTTGTCGAAACGGCATCGTAAACCCATTGTCCGTCTGCTTTGACGCCGTAGTTACTGGCGTACAAACTTTTTGTGACGGTTTCGGCCTCGACCGTTCCCAAAAATGCAGGCTGCGCCACGTTGGAAGGCGGTGCCGCGACGACTTCGACCGATCCTAAAAATGGGTTATTGTTCGACATTTAATCTCCGAGAGAATTTTCCAATTGTTGAGACTCAACAAGACTCAATGACTAAAAAAAATTTCGGGAGCCGCCAGAAAACGCGATTTCTTATTTCGCGGCCGTGTGTTTGGGACTGGCACGGCGGTCTACCGCGAAACCATCCTTGCAGAAATACCCCCCCTACCCCCTATCCTTACTTATCGAAGCGGTTTGGATCTATCACGACTCGAACCAGGCGCGCGCTTGCGGATAAAGTTCGAGTCACGCGTCGCTGTCTTGTAGCTGTGACACGCATGGCACGAGCCTTGCCCGTTCTCGAGCGACCAGTCGCCGCCGGCGTCGAGCGCGACGACGTGATCCGCATCCGTCGACGGCGCCGGTAAGTTCTTGTCGCACATGATGTTTATCTTACAAAGTGGATCGCGCGCGATGATCTGTAGTCGCCAGTTCTGGTGAAAGCGACCGTATCCGCGACTCGCCGACGATCCGCGCTTCTCGTCGTACGCTTGCCTCGCTAGCTTGCGACTGTCCGCGAAGAGGTGATCGTTACAGTAACGGTTAACGCATAGCGCGCCGCAACCTGGTCGCTGGCATACGTGCATCGCTGCAGTCGGCATGTATTAACCTTTCGCCGGCGTTGGCAATGGCGTTGACGTCGTCGTTTGTGTGGCGACCGCGTTCGGTGTTGCGACTTGCGTCGTCGTCGTGCTCGGTGTCGGCTGCGCGAAATAGTCACACTTGATCGAGTGACCTAAAACGAAAGACATAATCGTCGCCATAAAGCCGACGTATTCCGGCGTGAGTCGGTGAAACCACGCCATGATGTGACCCGCAAACGTAAACAAACAAATGAAAGCCGTCGTGCGTCCGCGAAGTGCGTCGACGACTTTCCCGAATGCTCCATTCATTACAGCCTTTTACGAATGTCAGCAGCGACGTTAGCGACTAGCGTCTTTACTGTAGCGACGTCGGCCGTAACGGCCGATTCGAGGCGAGACGCGAACGCGGTCAGATCGGCTTTCGAGATTTCGCGATGGATCAATCCGCGAAATCCGTATCCGAGTCCGATTCCTACCAATCCGACGACAACAATAATAATTAGGTGCATTTTTTCCCCTTTTTCCCTTCGACGATTTGACCGATTTCGATTAGCCGATTTCGCCAATACTTCGTGACACAAAAATCCGTTTCTCGAGCTCCGCGTACAGATCTCTTGATCGCGTCACGACTCAAACAGTCGCCTCCGGCGTTGAGCGCGACGATGTGATCCGCATCAGCATTACGACTCAATTTCCTCGCTCGATCTTGATCGACTGCCGGTGATTTCTTCGAGCATGACATTTGCCCAAATTCGTTTTCGATAGATCTCGACTGCGAGATATTCGCCGACGCGCGAAGAAAGTCCGGTATTCATCGGCGAGCCGAGCCACTCGAGCGAGTTGAGCTCTTGAATACGGTCGACGATCACACACACACCCGAATCGTGCCGATTTGATGGATGTTTCAACCAAATCACTAGACCTTGTTTTTCAAATACGAGGACTTGAGCGTAGGACAAATGGAGGTGAGAGCCGTCGTGACACGAATGGCGACGATATTCTTCGAGGTTCCACGTTCGAGGAATGCGACAAATGTTTTTTAACGACATGGGTGTGGTTAGAGAGACACCCGCAGAAAATCGAGTGCCTCCTAGTTTTAGCCCTGGAGGACGGCGAGCGATTTTAGCTTTGATCGCCTTTACTGAGCCGCTTCGGAAAGTAAAACTGCGTAGCTATTTACTTCGTAGGTTTGATCTTACGCTTAAAGCCGCAAGGGCAACGACCGGATTTAGAAAAGATGTGAGAGCGATATCTTTTGCATTTCGGGTAGAGCCGCGGTCGGCCGGCATTTTCCGCGTTGAGCCGATTCGCGGTCGTTTTCGCTTTCGACTTCCGCGCGCCTCCGAGCGCGCCGATCCGCGCAGCATTGCAGGACGGACAAATCAGATCGCATCCATGAATCGGGCAGACTGGTTCGGTTCGGCTCACCCTGGTTTAGCTCCTGGACGCCAATACTACCATCGCGAAATCAGCAACCCTAATTTTGAGGTTCGCAACCGCTACGGTGAGCATGTCCGCGTTTTCGATGATCTCTTTCGACGGCGTGATTTTGATGATTTCCAGGACATCCATTAACTTCGACATCGTTCCCTGCGTTTTGATTCTCATTGTCGTGTTCTCCATGTCTTATTTAACCAAGCACGCTTGGTTAAGTAAAGAGTACGGAAGTACCACGAGAGGAAAGCCGCACATAGAGGAAATGCGAGACTTAGCGGTTTCGCTTGCGCCGTTCGACGAATTCGGGAGGATCTTTCTCGAGGCGGTCGGCGAGCTGACGTAGAAACTTGCCGAGCGACTTCCGCGTTTTTTTCGGGATCTGCGACACGCGGCCGTCACTCTCACTCGGACAGACAAAAATGCCGTCCGGCGTGACCGTGATCCGACACACCTCGAGATAGTCGAGCGTCTCGACGAAATCCGTAAACCGTCGATCCATCTTTTTGAGATCCATCTATGCCTCGACGGCCTCGATCGATTGCATCTTTACTTTGATCCGCCGGCCGTGATTCGGACACTTCGGATATCCGCAAGATACGATCACTTCGCCGGTGTAGAGCTCCTCGCCGCTCGCGACGTCGCGCTTTTTAACCCACTCATTCCGCGACATGCCGCGGCCGCAAGTGCAAATGTAATCGGCTTTCTGATAGATCGCGACGAGCGGTTTTAGCTTTGTCTGAGTCGCCGGAGCTGTAGGTTTTGTCGGAGCTGCCGTCCCTGATGCCGAGGTACTTGGTGTGTCTGTGAGTTTGTCCGTCATTTGTAACCTCCCTTAGATTTTGCGCATCTGCCTTTCTGCATCGGCGACGACGACGGTCACCCTTTCGCCATGGAGATCGACTTCGACCATGGGCAAAGATCCGGACGGCGTTGTCTTGCGCTCGACGCAAACTTTTGCGAGGTAACCCGCATACTTGTGATTCCCGATTAGTTTCACGCGATCGCCAGGCAAGATCGGCTCTTGCTTCTCGATCGGCTCCTCGTCTGGAAATCGGATCGCCATTATGGCGAGATCCAGACGGCGACGCCGACGAGCTCCATTTCCTCCCACCGCGCGCGATAGTAAGCCTGGCCGCCAGCCTCTCCGTTTTCTCCGAGCGCTTGGACGTAACCCAGAGCTCCGAAAATCTTCGGCTCGGTGACGATCATTAAGCAGCCGGAAAACATTTTGTTTTCGACCGTCTCGGGATTGAGCTGTACGACCGCTCCGACCTTTAGCTTTTGCTCCTCCACGTTTCACACTCCTAGAAAAATAGCCACTCGGCCGCCTTGACTGTTCCTTTCGAGGGATAGGTGACTAGCGTCGCGGTTTTGAGTTTGCCGACGTTTTTCTCAAACGAGCTCGAGGTGTGCGGAGATCCCGCGCGGATCCCGAGCTCCTCGCGTGTGAGCGCTTCCGGATAAACCGCGTGAACGGCTTCAAAGATTCGGCGCTCGGGATTTGTGAGTATCTCGTGACTGCGCGTCACGACGGATTGCGTCTCGATCGCGCTGGCGCGCGCGATCGCGCGGCCGTCAGTGGTAAGCGAAAGAGTCCCGCCGGCTGGAAACTCGATTAGACCTTTCGTCCGGAGAGATCCTACGTTTTTCTCGAAGCTGGAGGACGTCGGCCGAGTGCCAGCGAAAAACGCCACGGCGCCGCGCGTCGGTTTGTCCTGGCCGACGGAATCGAGCTGCGCGAGCGATTCGAGGATCTTCGCTTGCGGCCGCGTTACGCCGTCCGGAGTTTCGATCGACGCGATCGCGCCGGTTGAAGTTTGGATTTTGTCGTCGTGATAGAGCCGCGGCGAGGGTTTGAAAGTGGTCGGGATCTGGTTTTTGGAGCCATGCGCGAGGCCTTCCCCCCGGAAAACCTCTCTCGACGTCACCGGACTTCCAGATCCCGCCGAAACATTTAACACGGATGCGGCTTTTAGGAAAAGATCTCGCTTGATCGTGAAGTCCGGAGTTCGCTCAACCGCTAGTAGCGTTGCGGTCCGGATTGACTCGTAAACCTTCCCGGTATGCGCTTGGACTGCCTCCACAATCGGCTCGAGCGCGCGTCGAAGATCCTGCTCGGAGATCTTGCGCTGGACGGCTGCAGGTTTCGCCGCCGGCGCGTGTAGCGCATGTATGGCGGAATTGTGAGCCTGGCGGACATGGCCCTCGAGCTCGCGGATCCGCTTGCGCAGCTCGGCCTCGGTTTGTTGCTTTTCGGCTGCCAGTTTCGGCAGATCGGCGAGCTGCGGGAGCATCGCTTTGATTTTGGCCGTTGGAGGCGGAGGCTCGGCCGAGGCGGCTGTCCCGACCTTTGGCGATTCGGTGACCGTCGGTCCGACGTAGGTCAAAAGCCGCTCGCGCGCGATCGCTGGACCGAGACACCAAAAAAAGCCGCGCGGGATCGTTTTGATCTCGTCGTTAAACGGCCGGAGATCCGGACCGTAAACGCCGAGAGCGTCGGCGGCGCGCTTGCGATCGATATCGAGCACAGTCCCGCCGATCATTACGTTAAGCAGCTCGGCCGCGGCGTCTTTAGACAGTTTGCCGAGGCGTTGCGTCGCGAATACCGCGCAGAATTGGCGCTTACGGCCGTCGGTCGTGAGCGCGATCATTGCCTCGGATGCTTCGCTCTCGTCTTTCTCCGGCGCGAATTTGTGAGCCTCGTCGACGACGACGACGGTCGGATGCCAGAGACGTTTCGGCGCCTCCATCATTGACGCGAGGAAATTCTTAACCCAGGTGTGACGATCGCGCGGATGTTTGCGAAATGCTTCCGACAAATCGAAGATCGCCGAAGTCCGGAGCTCGAGGAGTTTTTGCGCGAGTAGAGCAGCCGAGCGAATGTCCGCCGGCGCGTCGCCTCCCTCGCCAATGATCGCGAAATCATACGTCGGCCGAAGTGTCGAGAATTCTCCCTCGACGTCGATCACAAAAATCTGGACGTGTCCGAATAGCTGCTCGCACAGCCGGCGGAGCATGTGCGTTTTTCCCTGGCCGCTCGCGGCCTGGACGAGCATTCGCGTCCGGAGGAAAACCGGGACGTCGAGCGAGGCGCGCGCGCCGGCGCCCTCGTGTTTGTTACCGATCTCAATTTTCAAAACGAATCCTCTCTCGCTGCAGCCAGTTTGCGAAGTTCTCTCATTGCGCCAACCTTTCGCCGGAGTTTTCGGATGCCGCTGCAGTAAAGCATCCACGCGCCGCCTCTCGAGATCCCGAGCTCGCGGCCGATCTCCTCGAACGTCATCGCGCCGTCGAAATCGACCGGCTCGTCGCCGAGTCTAAGTTTCGTTTTTGTCATTCGTCGGCTCGCTCGTGGAATTGGTAGGGACGTGACGGCGCGCCGTCGCAGCTCGGAAGCAAAAGCCGCACAGTCTCCTCGTCGACTGGCGTCACGCTATAGAGCGCGGCTCGGCCGAAATATCTCGTGAATCCTTTCCGGACCGTCACGCCGCTTTTGATTAGATCCGGGACGTCGACGCGGATCATTCCCGGGAGCTCGATCGGGTTTGAGGTCATCAAGCCGACGATCCGCGCGTGTCCGAATAGCTCGACGAGAGCCCAGGACTTGAGCTCCTCGGTTTTCTCTTCCGCTCCAGAGAGCGCGAGCTGTTTGCTTTTCGTCACCTGGCGATCGCTGTCCGTCCCGCGACGTGGAGCTGCCACGCGGGGAAAATTGCCGCGATGCTCTGGAAGGATCCGAGGGATAGTCCGCAAGCGCATCGGACCTTAATCTCGGTTGCCGTTTTTTCGATAACCTCTAAACCGTGATCGGCCATCCCGCGGACAATAAACTCGAAAGTTTCGGCCGCAACAAACCCGCCGGCTACGTCGGCGATCGCAGCGCGGCCCGCCTTTCGCTCTTTGAGCAGCATCCAGGTCGGTCGCTCGTTGTAGATATCGACAATTTCGCCGATCTTCTCATCCCAACCTGGTCGGGAAACTGCGAGCTCGGCCAGTGCGATGATTACGATTTGTTCCTGCTCACCATCCAGCTCCAATGTTCCCTCCATGATTTGACCGCCTTTTTTCCGGCTCGGAGCGCGACGCCATGCGTACCCCGGAGAGGCGGCGTCGAGTTCCCGATGGTGCATCCTAGTGGGCAGACACGCTCCGAGTCGGAAATCGTTAAAAATTCAGAGCCCCTTGCTCTGGTTTCTTCTTTTCGCCGGCGCGCGCAGCGTGTTGCTTGTTCGCCTGGCGCCAAGCCGCGCGGTCCGGACAGACCGTCCAATGGTTAATCAAGCGATCGTCCTCGCGGACCGTCATCGGCATTTTTGGAAACGATCCGTCCGGCCGTTTGTTCGGCGTGGTAAACCATTCGATCCGCGCCTGGCAGGAGCGACAATTTCCCGCGGCGAAAAATTTGTAGCCGAGCCGATCGAGTTCTTTGCGCGTGAGCGGATTCCGAATCGTTTTCCGCGAGGTGTGGAGGCTGTGATCGGGACAGTGATCGCGATCGGCGCCGACCGGCCGCGCGCAGCTCGCGCACATTTTCGCGTCGCATGTGATCGGATCGCCGCCGAGAGTTTGTCCGACCGGGTAGTCGCATTCGAGCGTCGACTCGTTCCGGCAAAACTGACATTTCGGCCGCCGGCCGGAAAAGCAGACGATCGCGGTACCGCCTCCGGGAAGTTTGATCCTTTCGCTGCAGCGCATATCACGCCTCCGCTCGCCTTCGATTTGCGCTCGCGGACGCGTGTTCGGAAAGTCGCAAAGCCTCGGGTTTGCTCGCGAGCTCGTCGAATTTTTCTCTGACGCGCTGGCGAATATGGATCGCCGAAATAAAGAGCTCGTAGATCCGCTCGCAGTTCTCGCAGCCGCCTTTGATCGCTCCCTGCCCGTGGAGCTCCGGGTTATATTTCGGGTGTCTCGGACAGGTGAGTTTGAGTTTTAGGTTTAGATTCATGCTCATACGATTACCCTCCGTTTCGCCAGGTCGAGGATCGGGACGCCGATGCACGTCGAACAGATCCCGACTCCGCGATCCTCGTTCACATACGCCCAATAGCAGCCGCCAGGACACGCGCAATCCTGAGTGCATCCGCATCCGACGCAAACCGCGGCGACCAGGAGCGGCGCCTCTTCCATTTGCCGCGCCTCGAGCGCCGCACGCATGTATTCGCGCTCCTCTTGTTCCCTGCTCACGTTTCGTCTCCTGGTTCGCGCGGCCGTAACGGGAGCTGCTCGGCGTCGCGATCGTGGAGCCGATGGTGATAGTCCGGACCGATCTTTCGCGTTTCGAGGCGATAGCCGGCGCGCTTCAATCGGCCGATGGCTTGGACGACTTCCGTTTGTAGGAATCGGACGCCGTACAGTTTTTCGAGCCGCGCTTTAATTTCAACGATCGTATGGAAGCGCGTGGTCCCGAGGAGGAGTTTCTTGACTCGTTCGGTCACGCGATCCTCGTTTTCGTTCAACGTCTCACCCTCTCCGCGGGAAATTCGGCGGGGTTTGGGGTCGTCCGTTTGGGCAATTCCCCCGCCGAATCTAGGCGCTCCCGCATCCGGCCGCCCTTGGGAAGTAACGGCCGAATCTTTTTTCTAACTTCGCCGTTGCCGCGGTCCGCCGACGCGCCGGCTAAACTCGTCGACATCGGCGCGAGTGATTTCCGGCGGATCCGGTTTGTGCGACGGCTTGTCTCGCGTCTCGGTCCGACGAGCTCGCCAGAGCAGACCGTGTACCCAGGCAAAAATCCAGTGTCGATGCTCGCAGCCTGGCCGGCCGCCACAGCTCCACACGGCGCGCAATCGCTGACGTTTCCAGGGACTCATGGCTTCCATTCCTTCGGATTCGGATAAAATTGCGCGAGGTCCCGAACTAATTTTCCGATCAACACATCGATCATTTCGGCTTCGATCGGGTGTCCGTCCAATCCTTCTCTCATTACCGGAAAGTTGGCTATTTGCCGCCGTCCTTTGGTGTCGCACAGTATGGCCATGAGAGCGCCGGCCTCGAGCGTCGTCATGCGGAAATGAACTGTCTCGGGTAGCCAGTTCCGCTCGGTTGCTTTGTTCTCGCTCATAGTCCGTACTCCTGGCGAATCCGAGCGAGCTCCGTCGGATCGTCCTCGCCTACAGCCACGCGGATCGGCTGCAGAGGATTTCCCATGGTGAGGATTTCGACAAAAACATCGGCGCCGGCGGCGAGCGCTGCGCGATCCTCCGGAGCGAGTCTCCAGCGCGTGAGGACCGCGCCGTCTTTTTGCTTCGACACGATCGCCGGCAGTTTCCGAAACTCCGGCTGGTTTCTTGCAAAAACTAGCTCGTGCGCTTCGAGGCCGTTGATAACCGGACTTTTTGGATCGAGATGGCTAAACATCGGCGAGCTCTCCTTTGACGAATGCGACGATCGCCTCGCGGAACGTGCTTCCCACAACGCGAACGAAGTACCGCGGTTTGACTGTTCCCCACACGATCACGTCCGCCGGCGCGGGTAAATTGATCTCCGTGATCTGCGTTCCGTCCACTCTGGTTATGCTTACGATCATCCTTTGGGCTCCCTCCAAACCATCTGTCGCTCACGGCCGCGCGCCGCGAATTCCCGATGCTTCGGGAAACCGTTCGGCGCAAGCTCGCGCATTAATTTTTCTCGGCAGTTGCTACACAGCGAGCCAATGTTTACCTCTCCCTCGGCGTGCAGTAGGGCTTCTAGTCCGCATTCGACACAGACGGCGATGGTCGCCACGTTTAAACCGCCTTTAGCTGCGCGAGTTTTTTAAGCAGATCGAGAAATTCGAGTCGGCCTTGACGGTCCTCGGCTCGCCGATCATTTCGGAGCACGTCCTCAAATCGAGCGACCGGGTTTGCCGGCGAGGCCGCCGGCAAGGTCGGGAGGCTCGGTTTTGTTTTTCCTCCCCGGAGTTTTTCGATTTCGTCGTCGATTTGAATTTGAGTTTCGCGGATTTGTTGGCGGACCAGGTTGGGATCGACACGAGAGTCCGGCATGCCGAGCGGTACCGAGGGGAGTTCCTGGAGATAGGCTTCGAGGTTAGCGAGCTCCGACTGGAGTTCGCAGAGTTTTGCACAGGCCGCGGCGTCCCAGGCGGCGAAGCCGCCGCTACTCTTTCTTTTTTCTCGTTCTTTACCCGTATCTTTTGTGTGACCGTTTTCGGTCGCACAGCTAACCGTTTTCGGTCGTCGAAGAAAAGGCGAAACAGCACAGCTTTTTAACAGCTTTTCCACAGGCTTTTCCACAGGGATTACCTCCCTCAACTCGGGGAACGGCATCGAGGTCTGGACCGCGAATTTTTTCGGCCGCAAGACCTGGACGCGCATCCCGCCATACATGACGAGCTGGATCGCAATGTAGCGCGTGAGCTGTAAGCGCTCATTCCATCGGCGAAGTCGGCGCTCGGGAAAGCCGCCGAGCTCCATCGAGATCCATTCGTAGGTGATCGGCCGGCCGTACCAGACCAGGCCGCTCGGATCGGTTTGTCGATCGACAAAGAAGAGATAGAGCGGAAGCGCGGATCCCATCCGGAGAATGTGCTTCTTCGAGAGCAGTCCGCGTTTGAAACGGATATCGTCTGGAATTTTTTTCGCCAAAGTCTAGGCCTCCCCTAGTGGGCCTGAGACAAAAAAGCGGGAGCGTCGTTAGGTCGCTCCCGCCCTTCGGCCGAGATCGCGTTCCCGCCAGGGCCGCGGCTCCCGACCTAACTCTTTTTAGGCGGCCGTCGTCCGGACCGTCTTGCCGTGTAGCTTCGCCGGCCAGATCGCCGGATGGTTTTGTCGCGCGACGCGCTCGAGCTCGGATTTGTGAATCAGGACGCGGCGTCCTTGACGGACACAGCGAAGCATTCCGCGGCCGACGAGCATATCGATCGAGGAAACGGAAAGTGAAAGCGCTGCAGCGGCTTCCGCACGGGTGTAGAGAATTTTCGGCGCGGGATCCATTTACGCCGCCTCTTTTCGCCGGCTCGCGACGTACTGCTCGATCGCCTTGCGGGCGATGTAGCTCGCGGATCGGTCGTCGCGCCTGGCGATCTCGTTGAGCTCTTCTCTGAAATCGCGATCGAGCCAAATGGAGAGCGTGTATTTGTCTGGGTAGGTTTCTTTTTTTCTTTTTTGCGGTGCTTGTTTCGTTGTGGTCATACTGACTCCAGTTCGTGAGGTTCGTGAGGTTCGTGCATTTTACTCACTACATCCGCTTTGTCAAGCGAACATGTTGCAATTGTTAGGAGCTTGTGGAATACTCCGCACCCGCCGCCAGGGAGCCGGAGAAATGCCTAGAGGAAAATCTCGGCAGATTTCGTTTCGAGAAAAAGAAGAGTTAGCCAGGGAAATAGCAGACGCCGCCAAAGTTGAGGATCGCGATCTCGCGGACTTCGTGCGCAGACTTGTCCGCCTCGTCTTTAGGGAATATAAGATCGCGGGATCTCTTCACGCTTTGCGCGTGCGCGTCGATGCCGCCGAGGAAGCGAAGCGTCAGGTCGCGCTCGAGCGTCGCCTGCAAGAAAAACTGAAAGAGGAAAACCGGGGTAAATCCGAGGAGCCCAAAAAGAAACGTAAGGCAAGCTAGCGGAGGATCGCGAACATGGGACGCGAAGAACGTAAGCTGAAAATCGTCAAGGATGAACAACTGGAGATCGAATACCAGTACCCCGACGGTCCCGGCATAATCACACAGCAAGATCTCGGCGAGCTGGCCGTGCTGCGCAAACAGAGGCGCGAGCTCAATGCCGCGATCAAAGAGAAGCGATTCCTCATTCGACATAACCTCGAACGCGGTGTCCAGGTCGAGCCCGGCATGCACTCGGCGCGCCTCGGGAAAAAGTTGATCGTCGCGTGAAAAAACAAAAAGCAACGCGCGGAGTGTTCGAGCGGCCGCCTGGATCCGGAGTTTGGTGGATCTCCTATTTCGACGACGCCGGCAAGTGGCATCGCGAAAAGGTCGGCCGCTACTCGGTCGCGATCGAGGCCTACGTCAATCGAAAGCGCGAGATCCGCGAAGGCCGCTATGTCACGCCGGCCGCGCGCCGTGCGCCGAAATTCCTTTTCGGCGAGCTGGTCGATCGAGCGCTGGCCCACAAAAAGACGCGCGTCTCGCCGATGTCCTACCGTAACGATGTCTGGAGATTCGATCTGCGCTTTGAAGGTCTGAGAAAAGTCCCGATTTGCGAGCTGACAACCGAGCGCCTCGAAAGCGAGCTGCAGTCGATCTTTGCCAAAGGCAAAATCTCCGGCGAGACGGTGAATCGATATAGGTCGATGCTTTCAACGTTCTTTAATTACGGCGTACGCGCCGGCCTGGTCCCGGTCAATCCGATCGCGCGGATCCCGAAATTCCGCGGAAACGAGCATCGCATCCGTTTCCTGGATCACGCCGAGGAGCTCACGCTGCGCAAGGTGATCCGCGTCGACTGGCCGGAGCTCGAGCCCGAATTCGACCTGGCCATCAATACCGGGATGCGCCGCGGCGAGCAGTTCTCGCTCCGCTGGCTAAACGTGAGTCTCGAACGTGGAATCCTTACCGTGACGGGAAAAACCGGCCGCCGGCATATCCCGATCAATTCGACTGCGCGCTCGTCCCTCGAGACGCTCCACGCCGAGTCGAACGGCTCCGAGTTCGTTTGCTCGCGCACGAAAAACGACCAGCAAAGGGACTGGCGGCGATGGTTTCAGCAGGCGTGCAAGAAAGCGAAGATCGAGAATCTCCACTGGCACGACCTCCGGCATACGTTCGCGTCGCGCCTGGTGATGGCCGGCGTCGGTTTGGCGAGCGTCCAGGAGCTCCTCGGTCACAAGTCGATCATGATGACGATGCGATACGCGCACCTCGCTCCCGATCACCAGAAAGCGAGTGTCGAGCGGCTGGTCGAAGTCGTTCCGGCGACTAACACCAGAACTAACACCAGCAAAATTAGGAGCATCCGGAAATCTGCCTAACTGTTTTGTTTTGTTCTATGCGGAAGTGGCGGAATTGGCAGACGCGCCAGCCTTAGGAGCTGGTGGCCGAAAGGTCGTAGGGGTTCGAGTCCCTTCTTCCGCAGAAGTATTTCAAAGACGTTGAAAAAAATCGTAGC
>Ga0182015_10000936_pt1 | contig 40519 bp, 30 predicted proteins | sample 712P3MmetaG_FD_120478 | JGI IMG/M metagenome (GOLD analysis project Ga0182015, IMG submission 120478) | Permafrost microbial communities from Stordalen Mire, Sweden - 712P3M metaG | ecosystem: Environmental > Terrestrial > Soil > Wetlands > Permafrost | place: Sweden: Stordalen | collected...
CTCCGACGCGCCCTTGCGACGGTAGAGCGCATCCTCGGCGACTACGTCAGCAACGCTCGACTTGGAGCCGCCGCTTGAAACTTGTCACAAGATCCAGAGACCCGTAGACCAAGAAGTTCTAGCGACGAAATTGCTCGGGCGACAGGGATTCGACGAGGCACCGACGATCGCAATCGTCCGGACGCTGCGAAGGATCGCGAGCCGCTCCGCCGGCGTGGGCGGCGTCCAGCCGGAGAGGTCGGAAGAGGTGCCGGGGTCCGGGACGTCGTCACTCACGGCGCCGTCGCCCGTTCCAGGGCCTGGTCGACGTCGAAGACGATGTCCTCGAGGTCCTCGATCCCGACCGAGACGCGCACCAGGTCGACAGGGACCCCAGCCGCTCGCAGGGCTTCGTCGGAGAGCTGCTGATGGGTTGTCGATGCCGGGTGGATCACGAGCGAGCGGGCGTCGCCGACGTTGGCAAGGTGGCTCAGCAACTCGAGACCCTCCACGAAGCGGATTCCCGCGCTTCGCCCGCCCCGCAGCCGAAAGCTCAGCACCGCACCGGGACCGAGCGGAAGGTAGCGCCGGGCGAGGTCATGGCTGGGCGAGGTCGGGAGCCCCGCGTAGAACACCTCCGCCACCTCGTCGTGCCCGGCAAGGTGCTCGGCCAGCCCGCGAGCGTTGGCGACGTGGGCGTCCATCCGCTGGGGCAGCGTCTCGAGGCCTTGCAGGAAGAGAAAGGCGTTGAAGGGAGACAAGCATGCTCCGACGTCGCGGAGCTGCTCCACCCGCAGCTTTGTGCAGAAGGCGTACTCGCCGAAATTCTCCGCGAAACGCAAGCCGTTATAGGAGGCCACGGGTTCTGTCATCGTGGGAAACCGGCCGTTGGCCCAGTCGAAGCGTCCCGACTCGACGACAACGCCACCGATCGACGTGCCGTGTCCGCCGAGGAATTTTGTGGCGGAGTGCACGACGATGTCGGCACCGTGCTCGAGAGGACGGCAGAGGTAGGGAGTTGCCAGAGTGCTGTCGACCACGAGCGGAACGCCGTGGTCGTGGGCCACCGACGCCAGGGCCGACAAGTCGGCCACCACGCCGGCGGGATTGCCGATGAGCTCGGTGTAGACGAGCTTGGTGTTCTCTCTGAGGGCGTCTGCGTAGGCCCGGGGGTCGTCGGGAGCAACGAACGTCGCTTCGATGCCGAGGCGGCGGAGCGTCACGTCGAAGAGCGTCCGCGTCCCTCCGTAAAGGCCGGCACCGGCGACAAGATGATCTGCCGACCCGGCAAGGGCGATGACCGTCAGGAACTCGGCCGCCTGCCCGCTCGCGGTGGCGACGGCGCCGATACCCCTGCTCGAGGTTCGCCATGCGCTCCTCGAAGGCGGCCACGGTGGGGTTGGCGATCCGGCTGTAGATGTTGCCGTGCTTCTGGAGCGCGAAGAGTTCGGCGGCGTCCCCGGCGTCTTCGAAGACGAAGCTCGTCGTCTGGTAGATGGGCACGGCGCGGGCACCGGTGGTCGGGTCGGGGCGAGCGCCCGCATGCACCGCTCGCGTGCGGAAGCCCCATTGGCGGTCGTTCACGTCATCATCTTGACAAGACCTGCCGGACGATTGCTGCCGATCGGTCCGCGGTCAGACCTCGGCGCGCTCGGGGTCCGTACTCGCCAGTCCGGTCGCCTGCAAGCGGTCGAAGACGAGCCGAACCGCCATCGAACCCTCGCCGATGGCCGTCGCCACTCGTTTGATCGAGCGGCTTCGTGCGTCACCGACGCAGAACACCCCCGGTCGGCTCGTCTCGAGGAGGAGGGGCGACCGGTCAGGATGCTCGAGGGCGCTCCTCGGTATGTCCGCTCCCGTGAGCAGGAAACCGTCCTCGTCCATGGCGAGCTGCCCGTTCAGCCAAGCGGTGTTCGGCTTGGCGCCGATGAAGACGAACATTCCGCAGCTCGACTGCGTGCGGGTCTGCCCCGTGCGGTTGTCGCGCAGCACGACGCCTTCCAGTCGCTCCTGTCCGACGAGGCCGACGACTTCGGACCGGGTCGAGACGGTGATCCGCGGATCGACTTCGATCTGGTGGATCAGGTACTTCGACATCGAGGTCGCCAGGGTCTCGCCTCGCACGGCCAGCTGCACGTGAGCACAGTGCCGCGCCAGGAAGAGCGCCGCCTGGCCCGCCGAGTTGCCGCCACCGACGACGACCACCGGTCCGCCCCTACAAGCCTGCGCTTCGATCTGCGTGGCCGCGTAGTACACGCCGACGCCTTCGAACTCCGCCAGGCGCTCCACGGGGAGTCGGTTGTAGTGCGCCCCGGTCGCGATGATGACGGATTTCGCCGTGAGCGTCTCGCCGTCCGCGAACCCGATGCGGTGCGAGTGGCCGTCGGAGAAGAGGGACACGGCCCGTGCGCCGAGCTTGGTCCTGACCTCGAACTTGTCGGCCTGCAGGGCTGCTCGAGCGGCCAGCTCCTCGCCGGACAGGCCGGCCGGGAAGCCGAGGTAGTTCTCGATGCGAGTCGACGTGCCGGCCTGGCCCCCGATGGCGGTGTCCTCGGCGAGCACGGTGGACAAGCCCTCCGACCCCCCGCAGACGGCGGCCGCGAGGCCGGCGGGCCCGCCGCCCACCACGAGAAGATCGCAGTCGCCGCTCCCGTCTGCCTCGGGCGTGACGGCGAGGCCGAGAGCGCCGAGAAGATCGTGATTGCTGGGATTGCGCAGCACCGAGCCGCCGGGAGCGAGCACGACGGGCAGGTCGGAGTGCGGGACCTCGAGCTGCCGGAGCCTCTCCTCCGCCTCCGGCATCTTCTCGAGCTCCCACCATCGAAACGAGAGCCGGTTGCGAGCCAGCACCTCGAGCAACCTGCGGGTGTTCGGATCGAAGCGGGAGCCGACCAAGGTGAGGCCCAATCCCCGCTGGGTCACTCTCCCGTGGCGCGCGAGAAGGGTCCGAAGGATGAGCTCGCTGAGCTCGGCATCCTGGGCCATGATCGTCCGCAACCGAGCGACAGGGACGCGCAGCACACGGCCGCCGGATCGCGCGACGGCCGTGAGGAAGACGCGCTGGCCAGTGAGCAGACCCTTCTCGCCCAGGAACTCCCGCGATCCGTAGGAGACGATCAGGTTCTCGTCGGGGCGGCCATGGTTCTCGACGATGTCGACGTTGCCTTCGAGCACCACGATCAGGTCGTAGCTCTGGTCACCGTCGGCGAACAGGATGTCTCCGGTGCCGATCTCGACCTCGATGCCGTAGCGGCGGAACGCGGCGAGTTGCGACTCGCCGAGAAGAGGTCGCACCTCCTGTGAGTTCATGCGTCCTCCACCATCTCCCGGAACCGCACGGCTCGGCCTGCGGCGACTGTCGCGCCCTTGAGCTCGAAGTAAGCAGCGGCGCGATCAGTATGCACGATTGCCCCGGCCCGGTCGCCGGCCAGCCAGAGCACCTCCGCGACATCGAGCGCCGCGTCGCCTTGCTGGTACGGCGCCTGAATACGTTCCGCGATCGCGAGGGCTTCGGCCGCAAGCTTGCGGGCGTCCTCGAGGCGGCCGCGACGGGATTCGACCTTCGCGAGCACCTGGCGGTTCAGGAGTTGCGTGAGGGCGTCATCGCCGCCGCCAGCTTCGGAGGCCCGTCGAGCCCAGGTCTCGGCCTCATCGTAACGGCCTTGGCTGTAGAGCGACTGGGCCAGCTCGCAGGCCCCGGTCGACCACAGGGCCCGATCACCCATCTCTTCCAGCAGCTTGCAAGCCTGCCTCGCCGCCTGCTCGGCCTCTGCGAACTCACCGGCCTCCGTCTCGGTCCGCCAGGCGTTCTCGTAAGCACAGACGACGCCGAGCCGCATGCCTCGGTCAGCCATCCGTTCCAGCGCCGAGCTCTGCAGGGCGCGGGCGTCCTCGAAGCGACCGATGAGTGCGAGCAGTCCCGCCCGCCACGGTTCGAACCAGAGCTCGGGCGCCCGGCTGTCGCCGCCGGCCTGCTCCAGCCAGGTGAGAGCCTGTGCAATGGGCATGGGGCCCAGGCTGATTTCAATGGCCAGCCAGCCCCGGCTGAAACGGGCCATGTACTGCTCGCCGGCCCGTGTCGCATGCTCGACGGTCCGAAGCCCGGCGTCGGCCGCGGCTCCGAGCCGGCAGCGCAAGTGCTCGATCCACTGTTTCGCACCCCACAGCGACGCGAGCGCGGCGTCGTCGCCGGCTTGTTCGAACACGGGTCTGGCTCTCTCCGTGAGGGCCTCGAGCTCGGCCATCCGGCCCTCGGGATCCGAGTAGGCGAGCGCGGTGAGGCGGGCCAGCTCGGCTCGTAGCTCGCCGATGACGTCTCCGCTCGCGACCGCGCCAGCCACCGTGGCCTCGCCCCGAGCGACTGCGTCTCGCATCCGGCCCAACTGGATGAGGGCCCAAATGATGCTCACCTCGAGCGGAACCTCTTGGCGCTTCGATGGTACGAGGCCGCTCGCTCGCTCCAGCAGGTTCACCGCCGCGCTCTCGTCTCCCCGGTCGAGCGCACGTCGTCCCGCCGCCTCGAGCCGCCCTGCGGCTGCAGTGGCGACCTGCCGGGCGGCGGTGTCGGGCGGACCGAGGTCGCGCCGGTAGCGGTAGGCCTGCTCGAGGTGGTAGCCGACGATCTCGTCGTGCTCGACGAGATCTCCTGCGCGCTCGTCCAGCCAGAGAGCGAACTGTTCGTGCAGCTGGGCGCGCACCGACTTCGGCAAACCTTCATAGGCCGCGTCGCGAATCAACAGGTGACGAAAGCGATAGGCGTCGTCGCCCGGCAGGGTAGGCCGGTCCGGCCGGACGAGGTCCTTGCGCACCAAGGTCACGAGCTTGGCCGGAACCCCGCTCTCGTCGGGCCCGAGGGCCTGGACGGCGGCACGGTGGAAGGATCTGCCCTCGACCGATCCGCGCTCGAGCACCCGGCGTTCCCCCGGCTCCAGCTGGTCCAGGCGAGCGGCGAGGAGCGCCTGGATGGTCGGTGGGACCGACACGGCGCCGCCAGAGGATGCCACCACGGCCGCGATCTCCTCCAGGAACAGCGGGTTTCCCGCTGCGACTTCCTGGACCCGGGAGCGAAGGGCTGAGTTCGTCACCTCGTCGGCTGGGAGGAGCCGGTCGATCAGCTCGTTCGCCTCGTCGGAGGTGAGCGGTTCGAGGAGCACCGTCGTGGCGTTCAGCTTGCCTCCGCCCCAGTTGCGTTGGCGCTCGAGCAGTTCCGGCCTGCTCAGGCACAAGAGCAAGATCGGCGCGTCACGGCTGAGATCGGTCATCTGCTCGATGAGCTCGAAGAAGGTCTGCTCGCCCCAGTGGATGTCGTCGAAGACCACGACGAGTGGTCTCGTCGCGGCAGCACGCTCGAACAACTTGCGCACAGCCCAGGAGATCTCGACTGACGCGCTTTCGAGGTTGGGTTCCCCGAGCAACGCCCCGATTGCCGCCGCGGCCGTCTCGCCCCCGGCGATCACGCCGCCACCGTCGGTCTTTGATGCGAGCAGTTGCTTGACGACTTCCACGACCGGCCAGTAGGTGATGCCCTCGCCATAGGAGAGGCACCTGCCGCGGAGCACCGTCGCGTCGAGCCTGCCGAGGAACTCCGCTGCGAGCCGAGACTTGCCGACTCCAGCGACACCGAGCAGCGTGAACAGGCTGCAGGTGCGCTCCTGAACGACATTGGCGAAGGCCTCCTCGAGCATCCGAAGCTGTCGGGTCCTTCCGACCATGGGCGAATCGAGGTGGCGGGTCGGCGCCCCGACCCCGGAGATCACTTCGATGAGCCGGTAGGCGATAACGGGCTTGGACTTGCCCTTCAGCTCCATCGGCGCGACGAGCTCCACCAAGGCCGCGTCCCGCAGGAGACCAACTGTCTCCTCCCCTAACAGCACCTCGCCCGGCGCGGCTGCCTGCTCCAAGCGTGCGGCGATGTTCACGGCGTCTCCCAAGGCCAGCCACTCATCGGTTGCGGTCACCGCCTCACCGGTGTTCACTCCGGTGCGCAGCCGCAGCGTCGTGCCGTAGGTGCGCTCCAGCTCGAGGTTCAGGTCGGAGAGCTCCGTGCGCAAGTCCGCCGCAGCCCGAACGGCACGCAGCGCGTCGTCCTCATGGAGGACCGGCACGCCGAAGACGGCCATGACAGCGTCACCGATGAACTTCTCCACCGTGCCGCCGTGGCGCTCGACCACGCGCCGAGCGACCTGGAAGTAACGCTCCATGACCCGACGAAGGGTCTCGGGCTCGAGGCGTTCCCCGAGAGCGGTCGAGCCGGTCACGTCCGCGAACAGCACGGTGATCGTCTTCAGCTGCTCGGGCGAGGCAGTTTCCGAGGGGAGGGCGGACCCGCAGCTATCGCAGAAACGCGCATCGGCCGAATTCTGGCGTCCACAGCCCGCGCAGCTCCGCACGAACGGAGGCTAGTCCGGGTCCGAAACAATCGCCTTGGCGGCCGCGATCGTCGGCGCGCGGTAACAATGGTCGGGCGTCTGGGGCGCCGGCCGCCCGGGAGCAAGGAGGTGACGTCGGATGCCGCCCAAGCGAGGCTTCGTCCCTGATGACCTGTGGCGACTGCGGACGGTGAGCGATCCCCGGATGTCACCCGATGGCTCCCATGTGGCGTTCGTGCTCGCGACCCCCGATCCGGAGACCGACAAGCCGGCGACAACGATCTGGGTGGCCCCGGCCGACGGCTCGTCACCGGCGAAGTCGTTCACCTCGGGTCCCGAGGACACCAGCCCCCGCTGGTCGCCGGACGGCCGTTGGCTGGCCTTCATGGCCGAGCGGGGCCACGGTCCGCAGCTGCACCTGGCCTCTCTCGGCGGCGGTGAGGCGAGTGCCATCACCGAGGCACCCTACGGCGTCTCCCAACCTGCCTGGGCACCTGACGGCGGCCGGCTCGCGTTCGTGGCGCGGACGGGGGAGTGGAAGAAACCCGAGGACCGCAGCGCCGTGGAGCGTTCCGCCCCACGGGTCGTGACCGGCCTCTACCACCGCTATGACGGTGTCGGCTCATTCGACGACCGTCGGAGCCACCTCTTCGTCGTCGCTGTCGAAGGCGGAGAGCCCAGACAGGTCACCGACGGGGACTACGACGATGCCGATCCGGACTGGTCGCCCGACGGCACCGAGCTTGCCTTCGTCTCCGACCGGTCGGCGACCCGCTCCGACGAAGTCCACCGCGACGTGTGGGTGGTGCCGGCCGGCGGCGGACGCCGGCTCCGGCGCCTGACGCGCGGGCGCGGCAGCGCGGCGTCACCGCGTTGGTCACCCGACGGGACCACCATCGCCTACATCGGCCACGAGCACGTCCCGGGCGACTCGGCCTCCAACACGCACCTCCTTGTCGTCGCTTCGAGGCAACCGCGGGCGCCCCGGTCGCTGAGCGAGGAGCTGGACCGCACGGTATGGGGACTCATGGGCGCCACGGGTGCCACCCACGCCTGGACCGAGGACGGCGCGGCGGTGCTCTTTGTTGCCGCTGACCGCGGCGCGCTTCGCGTCTATCGGAGCGGGCTCGACGACTCGCGACCCGAGCTCGTCGCCGGCGGCGACCGCCAGATCACCGGCCTGCACCTCTCGGGAACAACGATGGCCTTCACCGCACAATGGGCGTCGGCACCGCCAGAAGTCTTCTGCATCGAGGTCGACGGCTCCGGCGAACGGCGTGTCAGCGACGCCAACGCCGAACTGCGGGCCGTGCGGTGGTTGCCGCTCCGGCGGACCCGCCACAAGGCGGGCGACGGGCGGAGTATCGAGTCGTTCGTCATCTACCCTCCGAACCGCCCCAAGGCCAAGCCCGCTCCGGTAGTGCTCGAGATCCACGGGGGTCCGCACAGCTGGCACCCGCAGGTGACGATGCTGGGCCTCTATCAGGCACTCGCCGCCGCCGGCTACGTCGTGATCCTCCCGAACCCCCGCGGAAGCCACGGTTATGGCGAGGAGCATGCCGGTGCGTGCGTCGGTGACTGGGGCGGCGCGGACTTTGAGGATCTCATGGGCGCGGTCGATCACCTGGTCGAGACCGGCGTCGCCGATCCCAAGCGGCTCTACGTCGCCGGCTACTCCTACGGCGGCTTCATGAGCAGCTGGGCGGTCGGGCACACCGATCGCTTCGCCGCCGCGTGCGTGTCCGCGCCGGTCGCCGACCTGGCCAGCTTGTGGGGAACGACCGATGTCCCCCACTTTGCCGAGCACGAGATGGAGGCGCTGCCTTGGGAGCGCCCCGACGCCTATGCCAAGCGCTCACCGGTCAGCTACCTCTCGAGGGTGACCACGCCCGTGCAGCTGTTCCACTGGGAGGGCGACCTGCGTTGCCCGATCGGCCAGACGGACGAGCTGTTTCAAGGACTCCGCAGGCTCGGACGTGAGGTCGTCATGGTCCGGTACCCGGGCGGCTTTCACATCGTCCGCTCGCCATCGCAGATGGTCGACTACCTCACCCGTCACCTCGACTGGTTCAACCGCCACTGAGTTCGCGCAGTCCGCGCGGGCGGCAGCGCTATGTATTGGCATCGCAAATGTCAGTAGATGCCTTCAGCAGCAGCACTGGTGACGACGCGATGGCGGGGCACGACGCAGCGCGAACGAAGATGTCGTTCTGAGCAAGGGCGATTGCCCGATGATGTGCCGCATGGAGGCGGTCGTTATGAGATTGCAATCCACTTGCACTTGCCGCGGCTGCAGAGTCGGTACTAGCTTCGCTGGCCTAGCTCAACATTGCGGGGGAAGACTCATGTCTGTAGAACCAACCGTCCTGCGGGCGACTGGGGCAATTCTGCCCAGTCGCTCGACGTTCGTGAATGCGGCAGCACGTAAGGCCGCTGACACCAGTCCTCCAATGGCCCACGGGGCCTGGCATGGACACGCTCGTAATCGCGCACGCGTCACAACGTCGCTGTAACTCGTTCCGTTGCCTACGCACACACGGACTAAGCCCGGGTCAGCGCGCCTTCACCACTCGGCGGCGCACTTGAACACGGGGTCAACGCGTCGACGTTCCGCGGCGCACATGAAGACCACGCCAGCGCGACGACAGCACTCGGCTGAGCACTTGAACACGATCCGGATTCGTCGCCTCGGCGTCGCTCTCGTCCTTGGAAGTGCGGTCGTGGTGGGCGGGTTGGCTGGTGGTGGTCACACCGCTGGCGCCCAGGCGCCGACATCTCCATCCGTCCAGATCTGTGGCAACGCGACTGTGCTCAGCGGGCCGTCCACGGCGCCAGACGGAGCGGTCACGATCCCCGCCGGCATCGACGGCGGCAGCTACAACGCAGCAAACACGACCTATTACTTCGCCACGGGGACCCACACGCTCCCGCCCGGCGAGTACAGCGAGATCCTCGCGGGGAAGGGCGACACCTACGTCGGCGCTCCTGGGGCGATCCTGTCGGGCTCCGGCGACCACCATTACGCGTTCGCCGCCCCGGCCTCTTCGTCACCGGGCGACGTCACGATCGAGTACCTCACCATCGAGGACTTCACGCCGCCGGGCGCCAACGGGGCCGTCAACGTCAACGGGGGTGTCGGCTGGACCGTCAAGAACGACACGATCGAGCACAACTCTCCGGGTTCCGGGCTCATGATCGGCTCGGACGACGACATCACGGGCAGCTGCCTGACCGAGAATGGCGAGTACGGCTTCAACGCCTACAGCACCGACGACACCGCTTCGCTCACAGGAGGCATCCAGAATGTCACCGTGACGGGCAACGAGATCAGCTACAACGACACCTGCAACTGGGAGGACGTCTCGCCCGACCCGGTGCCCTCGGCCGATCTTCCGGCTAACTGCGCCGGCACGAGTGCGGGTCAGTTCTCGGGCTGTGGTTGCTCGGGCGGGGGAAAGTTCTGGGAGACCGACGGTGCCAACGTCACCGACAACTACGTCCACAACAATTTCAACGTCGGGCTGTGGGCCGACACGGACAACACCGGTTTCGACTGGTCGGGCAACTACATCTCGGACAACGCCGGCGTGGGGATCATGGAGGAGATCAGCTACAACTTCTCGATCACTGACAACACCTTCGTCGACAACGCCTGGCTGGCCGGGGCGAAGAACTCCCGTTTCCCGACGGGTGCGGTCTATATCTCCGAGTCCGGCGGTGACGCCCAGGTGCCTGGTGCCTATAGCGGCACGGCGCTCATCAGCGGCAATAGCTTCACGGACAACTGGGACGGCGTCGTGTTGTGGGAGAACGCCAATCGCTATTGCTCCGATGGTTCGGACGGAGTCTGCACGCTCGTCGACCCCGGCGTGTTCACCCGCGCCTCCTGTGCTGCCAACCTTTCGACGGCGGTGGCGGGTGCCGATACCGGCTCTCCGTCTGCGGACTACTACGACGGCTGCCGATGGAAGACGCAGAACGTGAGCGTGACCGACAACGTCTTCAACCTCACGCCGGCGGACATCACCGGATGTGCACCGAGCTCCAACGTCTGTGGCGAGAACGCCATCTTCAGCGAGTACGGCAAGGCCACCTACTCCGGAGCGGCGGTGCCGACTGCCATCGCCTTCCATCAGAACAACGTGTTCGGGGACAACACCTACGCGGGGCCCTGGACCTTCATGGCGTGGAATCAGGGCAATGAGGACGACCCCGTCAGCTTCGGAGCCTGGTCGAGCCCTGTCACCGACGACTGTTCCACGGCCCAAGAAGTCTCGAGCGGGACCTGTAACAGCGGTTTCGGCCAGGACGCCGGCTCGGTCTATAACTCCGTCGCCTCGCCGACCGTCACGACCCAGTCCGTCACGACCACGACGCGGTCCGTCACGACCACGACTCAGCCGGACACGACGACAACGGCTCAGACGCCGACCACGCAGGCACCCCCGCCGACCACCCAGGCGCCCCCGCCGACAACCGGGCCTCCGACCTCGACGAGCATTCCGATTCCGAGCGGCCCTCCCGCCTTGGTGGGCTCGCAGGACATCACCGAAGCTGCCACGACGATCTCCGGTGCGGCCACTACCGGCAAGATGTTCACCGCGACCACGTGGTGCACGGGGAACCGGAAGCTGCTCAGCGGCGGCTATACCCTGCGAGACGGTGAGGCGAATCTCCACGACCTAGTGATAACCCAGGACGCGCCCAGACTTACCAGCGGGAATGGTGGATGGACAGCGAGTGTCGAGGTCAACAACGCGAACCTCAATAAGACTGCTGGCTCGCTCACGGCCTACGCTGTCTGCGCCGGGTAGGACGGGACTGGCTCGGCGGCCGTCACGGTCGCATACTCCAGAAAGTGATCTCGATGGTCTCGCGGGCCCTTATCCCCGAGCGCGCCTCGCAGTGCGGGCGCAGGGCCCGCCAGGCGTGCCAGCGTCCAGCCGCGCCGCCCTGTCATGCCCGCCCTGGTCTGGGGCGGTTTGTCCGCGGTTTCCGTGCTCTTGCGGCCGCGTCTCCCTCTCTCCCCGCTCCGGCCGTGGGCGGCCCAGGACTCGAAGTCCTGACCCCAGCCGAATGGATGCGGGCCGTGCCCCTTCGTAAGCTGCGCTAAATCGTGTTGAGCCATACCGATCGACTCGGTCGTGACGGCTCGAAACCGTTGATTGTGGGTTGTCCGGTGAGCCAGTGCGCAACCATTGGGACGTGACGGAGTCTGGCCTGCAACGACTCGAGGTGCACCGTCGGATGATGGAACTCGACGGCCGCGGGTACACGGTGCTGTCGCCCCGCCCGAGCAGTAGGTGCCGCTTCGCCACGAACCGCCACCACGAGACTTGGCACGTGCTGACCGACGAGGCCGGGGCGAGTCTATTGGGACGGCTCTTCTGGGCGCTGGGTTATCAGCGCCGTGAACGGACGATCATCGTGATCGATACCCGGTTCCTTGTCCCGAACCCGTTCGACGCCGATCCTTCATCGCCGATCGCGATCGTGAACAACGATCTCGGATCGCTTCGCCGTGCGGCCGTGGCGGACCTGCGCGCCAAGATCCCTTTCAGTGCGTCGTCGGACGGCACCGTCGTTCTTCAGACGCAGGGCCTCGACGTCGCTCTATACGACGAAGAGGCATATCGCCGGCGCGAGGAGCGCGCAGGATGGCGGTGGAACACGCACCAGCAGCGACGCTGGATCGATCGGGTGAACGGCATGCTTGTCATTGCCGCTCCGCCTCCGGTGCTGCGCGGGTGGGGGATGAGCATGTCGCGTCCGGAGAGGTGGCCCCTTGGGGATGCTGCATACCTCGATTGGCCGGACCGTACCGGCGAAGTCCAGGTCCTTGACGACTTCGAGGGGCGCGTGAGCGGTGCGCTCGCAGTGAGGAATCACCTATTTCCCGGTCGCGGCCATGAGGAACTGAGTGACGACGAACGGCGCCAAGTCTGGGTTGCCGGGACGAGCGAACCAACCGAGGATCCGTCGTGATGTGGAAGATGGACTTCCCGAGGTTCAATCCGGAATCTCTGATTTCTCCGTGCCCGTCTTTGGCGAGTTGCGGTTCTGCGTCATCTGCGGCCACCACGTCCTTACCTGTTAACACTGCGCCCACACACCCATCGGAAGGCAACTCGCCCAACTGTCTGACTCTGACACCGTCGCGGCTGAATTATTCGTTTACTCGACAGCTTTCTCTGGCACGACCATCGTCGTCGGTGCACCGTTTCACGCTTAGGGCGCTGGGTTGGTGTATGTGTTCAGAAGCCTCGAGCGGCTGGGGTCCAAACCGCCGAGCTGAAGGGCTCCGACATCGTTGCGGGCGACGAGTTCGGTATTTCGGTCGCTATCTCCGGAGCCACATCGTCGGGTTCCACGCGCTGGGAAGCACGGCGATGGCAGGGCGTACGTGTTCATCCGAGTACGGAGCCGCTGGACACAGGAAACGGAGTTGAAACCTTCCGACACCCTTCAGCGGCTTCGGCTATTCGGTGGCCATCTTGGCCGGCACCGTTCTTGTAGGCAATGGCGATATCGAGAGCGCTGGTCGCGCCTACGTTTTCACGAGACTGGCGCGAGGCGGGATGCAAACCGTTCGATCCTCAGAGTGATTCCACCGCTAACGGCTCCCTTCCGTAGGGCAGGAAGATCTCTGAGCATCCCGATTCTGTGGGATGTCACCCGCCGGAATCGCCTACGGGTTCACAACCTCTGGCAAGTCCTGTACCTCTCGCTTCGAGATCTTGAGCTGGATGCCCGTGCCGTCGTCGTCGAAGAAGCTCACGGCGCTGATCGGGATAGCGACTTGCTTGTGACCCCACTGGTGGCCCTTCTGCAGGAGCAAGTGCGTCACGTTGTTACTGCCAGGCTCGACCACAACGGCTTGGAGTTGCCCGATATCGCCATCCTTGGCAACGACTTGGCTGTTTCGACGAACCTCGATAGCGCCCAACGGAACAAGGTCGTAGGCGATGGGCGCGGGCGGCTTCGGCACAGCGAACCCGAAAGAATCGTGCATCCCCGCATACTGTGGGTCGGGCAGCCCGGTGATCAGCTATCGCTCCCAGTGTTGGCTTTCAAGCGGCGCCTGGGGATGCTCCTCGTCAGCGATAGCGAGATTCTCGAGTTCCGCCGCGCTGCAGCGGAGGCGGATCTCGCCGGCCGCAGCGTATCCCTGACGAGGAGCACCGCGGGATGACCTGCTCGCTCCCGACGTCAGGGCAGCGTCCATCAGTGGCGCAACCCACTACCCAGACCGACGCGGCGGATCGACATCACCGACGCCGTCCCCTTCCCGGACGGCGGTCACGGTGACCGCTTCTAACTGGAGGGTGTCGGTTCTGTCGGAGGTTGAGCCTCACCAGCTCAGCTTCGGCCGTTACGTCCCGAGCGCACGGCCGCAGAGTCAGTTCTGGCGCTTTAGGACCTGGTTCTTCCCCGAATGCCAATTGTGTGAAGTCCGAGAGTTTGGTTGATGGAGGCTTGGTTGAGGGAGGGTGGCTGGGGCTGGTGGATGGGGCTGGTGACCGAGGTCGGTGATGTTCATGGGTGGTCGAAGAAGGTGTCTATGTCGGGCCAGGAGGACAGGACGGGTTCGGCTGCCGGAAAGGGCACTCCCGGCCACGACGACCTCTACGGAGCCCAGCGCGACTAGCAAGTCGGCGCGGCGATCACGACCGCGTCCAATGCAACCTTTCTGCGAGGCTGAGCGTCATAGGTACCGTGGACATCGCTAGCGGTATCGCCGGCGCGCTGCCCACCAGGCGCCGTGGTGGAGTTTCCGCGGGAGAACTAGAGGCTCTGTACCGGTCCGAACGAGACCGGATGGTTCGGCTGGCGCTGCTACTTGTCGGTTCCGCCGAAGACGCGGAAGAACTGGTGCAGGAAGCCTTTTTGCGACTCGCCAGAGCGAGAGGAACCTTAGAGAATCCCCCGGCGTATCTCCGAACGACCGTGGTCAACCTCAGCCGGAGCCATCTTCGGCATCTGCGCGTGCAGCGTCGTCAGCCCCCAATTCCTCCTCGTCTTATCGAAAACCCCGAGCTTGACGAGACCTGGGGCGCTATCTGCCACCTGCCTTTCCGTCAGCGCGCCGTCGTTGTTCTGCGCTATTACCAGGACCTCTCCGAAGCGGAGATCGCACGGGTCCTCGATTGCAGGCCGGGGACGGTCAAGTCGAACCTTCACCACGCATTGGCAAGGCTGAGAAAGGAGTTGTCGTGACGAGCCTGGACGACGATGTTCTTGCGAGAAGGTTGCGGGAGGCGCTTCGGGCCGTCGCGACAAGCCCCATCGACCCAGGGCAGATGCCGGAGATGGTTCAGGGAGTCCGACCTCGGGTCGCCCGGGCGGTCACGCCAGTCGTTGTTGCCGCTGCGGTGCTCGTCGTGTTCTTCGTCCCCGTGCCACACGTAAGCCTGTTCGAGAGCCTTACGAACACGACCAAGGTAGCGACCCCGACTCGCCAACCCGTTCGTTGCGAAAGCCGCTGGCTCAGGCTCTCAACATGGCCCGCGAGCCCATCGCCGGCTGCCGGCCAACACCCGCCGACCACGGTCCGAGAGATCGTGCGGGTTGACTCCTCGGGCCATACCTGCACGCTGCCAGCGGGTTGGTTGAGGTTGACGTCGGTTCGCCGCCAAGGAACCCCGTTTGCAGCGGTTGAGCAGGCCGATGTCGGCCAGAGCAGGAGCGTGGCGCTCTCACCAGGCGGCTTCGCTGTCGCCCGCGTCGCGCTCAGAGTCCCATGGCTCATTCCGTTCGGGAATCTGTGCGCCTCGTTCACCACGATCGGGATGACGCCGCCGGGCTCCCGTCACAACTTCTCGACGGGGGTCCCCTTTGCGGGTTGCGGAGATAAGTCTGCCGGCGTGCTTCGGGCCACGGTGAGCCCGTTCCGCCCAATCGACTCCGGCGTACCGCATGCCAGCGGAACCTTGGTCGCAGACCTGCAGCCCGGCCCGATGGCGCTTGGGCCGAGGGGGGTGCTCTACATCTCTGAGCCCTCGCTCAACCAGGTGGTAGCGAGGTTGCCGAACGGGTCCTTCAAGCTGATTGCCGGAACGGGGCGGGCAGGATATTCCGGCGACGGCGGCCCAGCTCTCAGAGCGATGCTGCACCAGCCGGAGGGGCTCGCGGTAGGCCCAGACGGAAACCTATACATCGCCGACCTTCGGAACAATCGCGTGCGCGAGGTGCTGTCCAACGGCACGATCGTGACCGTTGCCGGCAACGGCGGCAAGATGCCCGAGACCGTCCCGATGGACGGGTTGCCCAACGGCCCTGCACTTCGTACGCACCTCTGGTCGCCGAGCGCTGTGACGATCGGCCGTGGCGGAGCGCTCTACATCGCCGCCATGAACGAGAACGCCATTGTCGAGCTCAAGCACGGCCGGCTCACCACGGTTGTCACGGCTCATGACCTGCAGGCGCTAAATCGCGTTGACAGGACCGAGGTGTGTGACCCTACCGGCGTCGCCTTCGACAAGCATGGTGATCTGTATTTCGACTGCAACTCTGCTTTGCTCATGCTCACCCCCGTCGGCTCAGTGGTCTTCCGGGGGAACTGGGAATCAAGCGGGTTCTCGTCGATGTGCGCCGCCGGAGGTGACGAAGTCGCCGAGATGACCACGAGCGGGGTCGTGTCGCTCACGCCGACGAGCCAGCGGACGGAACGCTTGCCGAGTGTATTGCCAAGCATCGGCATCCTCAGCCCAGACGGCATCGCGGCCGGTTCCGACGGCACGATCTACGTCGACGGTGGGGGCCCGCCTGCGATCTTCGCTCTCAGCGAGGGCCGGGTCACTACGCTGTGGGCTGCCGACACATAGTTCGGTGTGGTTGGCATGCCTCCCAGACCGCTTAGGCCGCGTGCAATAGCGAAGGCGTCGTGTTACCGATTTCCGTTACGCAGCTCTTGTGGGTAAGCCCATCCTAGTTGGATCCGGACCCGCGGTGATAGTCATCGTCCCGTAGAGCCCAGACCTTCTCGGCAGCCCTCCGCCGTTCAGCCCGAGTCGCCGTCACGACGAACCACGACGTAGCCAGGCGCATGATCAGAAACGGTCATGTGAGTTGCACCACCGCCCGCACGAGCCGTCGTAACGAGCATCCCGCGCTGTCTTGACTCGGTCGCGTCCAGATAGGTCACAATCGGCACGCGATAATCGCGCTGTGCATAGCCTCCGCCGGTTCGCTGGGGTGGGTGCGTTCCTCACCTTGCTCGCACTCCTCTCGCCGCCCAGTGCGGGCGTGCTGTTGGGTGTGCACTCGTTGGCCTTCGAGCCGGCCGATCAGCCTCTTAGCCTCGTCGAGCCGGGTGCGATGGCTGCTGGTCCCGAGGGAGGGCTTTACATCTACGACTCGTCGCGGCATCAGGTGCTGTTACGCGAGCTCGATGGTGTGATGCGCGTCGTCGCCGGGAACGGGATCGTCGGCGACTCGGGCGATGGGGGCTTGGCCACCAATGCGGCGCTAGATCAGGTAGTGGCGCTCGCACTGGCGCCTGACGGGACGCTTTACCTCTCGGGTGGCGGAAGGGTGCGCGCCGTTTCGCCGTCGGGTGTGATCACCACGGTCGCAGGCGATGGCCGCCCCGAGCAGTGCCTCCAAAAAATCACGAACGGCACGATCGCGACCCACGCGGCTATCGGATCGCCGGGAATCGCCGTCTCACCGTCGGGCCACCTGTACCTGACAGGACTCCCGTGCTCGAACGACGTGGTGGTCTTGCGCGGTCGTCGCCTTTACCCGGTGCTGGTTCCTGCGAGCTTCCTCGGCGCGGACCCGCTATTCCCACAGGATCGCCAACCAGGCCCGATCGCGATCGCGTTCGATCGCGCAGACGATCTCTACCTCGGTGGTGACGACCCCTATGCCGTCTTCGCGCTTCGGCCCGGCGGCCGGCTGCACACGATTGGCTTTCTTCGTCTGGAACCGCCTGACGCCCTCGCGGCCGGTCCACCTGGCTCCGTGGTTGATGCCGGCAACCTCTCGCTCGTCCGTTTCTCAGCCACGGCACACTGGTCTGGTAGTAGTCGACCGAAGGGTCACCTGCTCTTCAACTATTCGCTAGGCGGGCTGCTCTCCGGGCGACAGTACTTCGCGGACGGCGGCGTCGCTGTCTTCCCGAATGGCACAGCGGTCGTCGATGGGAATGCCTTCGGTGCACCAGGTGACTGTCACCACGCGCTACTGGTCGAGGTGACCCCGAAGGGGCAGCTCAGTCTCATCGGCAACTGGCAGCCCGACAGATCCGGCCCGAGCTGCTAACAACCTGTCGCAGGAGCGAATTCACTTGACCTCAGGACCCCTATCGCGATTCGCGCTTCCGAGGTTCGCTCAGCGCATGAACGCGCATCTTCCCAATCCCTGCCCAACGAAAGGTTGGGACAACTGTTGGGACAGAGTCTTCGAGGGGTGGTCGCAAGAGCCCGAGATGGGATTCGAACCCATGACCTGCGCATTACGAGTGCGCTGCTCTACCACTGAGCTACCCGGGCTTAGCTGGAGGTTCTGATGATGCTGTCCTAGTTGGGTCCTCGATCCGCAGCTACCACTCTCGCATGACGACAGCGGGGAAGCGGAGCTGCGGAGCGTGTCGGTGACCGAACGGTCGCCTGGCGCTTGGCGATTCGCATCCACTCCGGCGACGATCCTCTCACAGGGTGCCCGGCCAACTGCACCGCAGCTTGCCGTCTGCACGCGAGATACGGCCGATGTCCTCGCCGCTCACGCCGGTCCGACGGAGGGTCGACTGGCGGCGATCCTGTAGAGGACGTGGCGGCGCAGGCGGTGGCCCTCCGGGAGCCTTGGATGGTCGAAGTCCTCGGCCGGGTCGTGGCGCATTCCGAGCTTCTCCATCACGCGCCGTGAGCGACAGTTCGAGGTGGAGGTGAAGGAGACGATCTCGTCGAGGCCGATCTGCTCGAAGCCGAAGTCCACCCGGGCGGCCTCCGTCGCCAGCCCTTGGTCCCAGTGGACACGGGCGAGGCGCCAACCGATCTCGACGGCCGGCGTGAACGGGGCGTCGAAGGTGGCCGGGCTGAGGCCTACGAAGCCAGCAAAGGCTCCCGTCGCGATTACCTCGGCTGCCCACAGGCCCCAGCCAAGTTCGGCCATACCGGTCACGATGCGATCGGCGAAGGCGTCGCTGTCGGCTCTCGACATCACGCCGGGGAAATGCTCCATGACCTCGGAGTCGGCATTGAGCGCGGCGAAGGGTTCTCGATCGCGGTCTCGCCATTCGCGCAACAGGACACGCGGCGTGCGAAGCTCGGCCGGCGCCGAAGAGCATTCCATCGCCCTTCAGCTTGGCCGAGTAGGGCGCATCGCCGCTACCGCCGGGACCGCCCACCACCGGCCCGCCGTGCTACCCGCCGTCGCTGTCGAGCGATCCGCCGACGCGTCGCCAGTAGATGACGGCGTCCTCGCCTGCGACCGCGTCCGGCACCCGGCCGATCTCGCGCCATCCGAGCTCCTCGTAGAGCGCACGGGCCGGGTTCGACGCGAAGACGAGGTTAAACTGGACGGCGTCATAGCCGAGCTGGGGCGCACGGACGATCGAGTCCTCGACGAGCGCCCGACCGACTCCTCGCCCCCGATGCGCCTCGGAGACGACGTAGCCCGCGTTGGCGATGTGCGCCGCCCGCCCAGGGAAGTTCGGCTTCAGGTAGTACGCACCCGCCAGCCTCCCCTCGACTCGGGCTGCGACAGCAGCGGTGGCGGGACCGGCCCATACCTCCTCGAAGGTCTCTCGGGTCAGGGGCGGGGCCTGAGGGAAGCCGTCCCCTTTTTCCACGACGCGGCGGAACACTTCGTAGAGCAGGCCGTGTTCGTCGGGACGCAGCGGCCCGACGGCCATCTCCGTGCCGTGGGCGCTGATCACGACCGCGTCGCCGGCCGGTGCGGTGCCCCCTGCCATGCGCCGAGGATATCGACGGGGTTGGATGTGCCGCGTCGACCAACCGACGGGCAGCTGAGCCGGCTGAAGCGGTGCGCCTGCTGCACTACCTGAATGGCTTGCACTACGGTGAGCAGGACAAACCGGCGGTCAGCCCGCCCTGTCCTCGTCGTCGCGCTGGACGCCCGAGCGCCCGGCACCAGCCTTCGTCGGAGCTGGCGGGCCTCAGAGGAGAACCAGATGGTCTGCTCAACCTGCGGAGTCGAGAACTTGCCGGCCGCCAAGTTCTGCTACGAGTGCGGAAGCGCGCTCACTCGCGGGTGCCCGAGCTGTGGCTTCGCGGTCTTGTCCGTAGCGAAGTTCTGCAGCGAGTGCGGCGCCACGCTCTCGCCTACGGCCCCGGCCGGCGTCGAGGGCTCCGCCCCGCACCTCGCCGTCACGACACCCGCCTCTCGGGCGGGGAGCTACCAGGCCTCGGCGGGGCAGATTCTCACTGAGCTGAGGCTCGTGTCGGTCCTGTTCTGCGACCTCGTCGGCTTCACACCGCTCGCCGAAACGAGAGACCCCGAGGAGGTTCGAGAGCTCCTGTCCGGCTACTTCGACCTCGCCCGCGGCATCGTCGCCCGCTACGGCGGTGTCGTCGAGAAGTTCATCGGTGACGCGGTCATGGCCGTCTGGGGCGTGCCGGCCGCGCAGGAGGACGACGCCGAGAGAGCCGTCCGCGCCGGCTTGGAGCTCGTCGCCGCCGTCGCGTCCTACGGGTCGGAGCTCGCCAATTTCGAGCTCGCGGCCAGGGTCGGGATCGTGACCGGGCAGGCGGCGACGACCGAGTCGCCCGAGGAGGGCTTCGTCGTCGGCGACCGGGTCAACACCGCGGCGAGGATTCAAGCCGTCGCGCCGCCAGGTTGCTGCTACGTGGACGAGTCGACGCGGCGGGCGACCGATGCCGCCATCGTGTACGGCGACGCCGGAGCCCACGAGCTGAAGGGCAAGGCCGCGCCGGCCCAGCTCTACCAGGCGCTCCGGGTCGTCGCCGGCGTCGGCGGAGCCCTCAAGTCCGAGGGTCTAGAGGCGCCCTTCGTCGGGCGCGGCCGCGAGCTGCGCCTCGTCAAGGACCTGTTCCACGGCTCGGCCGAGGAGCAGCGCGCCCACCTCGTCTCGGTCACGGGCATCGCCGGCATCGGCAAGAGCCGCCTGGCTTGGGAGTTCTACAAGTACATGGATGGCCTCTCCGACCTGTTCCTCTGGCACCGGGGGCGATGCTTGTCCTATGGCGAGGGAGTCGCCTACTGGGCACTTGCCGAGATGGTGCGGGGGCGGGCGGAGATCCTGGAGGCCGAGGACGCTTCGTCGGTGGCCGTCAAGCTCCATGCGGCGGTGGAACAGCACATCTCCGACCCCGAGGAGCGCAAATGGGTCGAGCCCCGCCTGGCGCATCTCATCGGGCTCGAGAAGACCACCTCTCGCGACAAGGAGGATCTCTTCGCGGCATGGCGGCTCTTCTTCGAGCGGATGGCCGAGGTCGAGCCCGTGGTCATGTCGTTCGAGGACATGCAGTGGGCCGACGCGTCGTTGCTGGACTTCATCGAGTACCTCCTCGACTGGTCGAGAAACCACCCCATCTTCGTCCTCACCCTCGCCCGGCCCGAGCTCGTCGACCGCCGACCGAGCTGGGGAGCCGGCCGGCGCAACTTCACGTCGATCTACTTGGAGCCGTTGTCGCCGGTCGCCATGGAGCAGCTCATCACCGGGCTCGTGCCCGGCCTGCCCGCCGAGGTGAGCGGCCAGATCCTGGCTCGGGCCGAAGGCGTTCCGCTCTATGCCGTCGAGACGGTGCGCATGCTCATCGACCGGGGGCTCTTGGTCCGTGAGGGCTCGAGCTACCGACCCGTCGGTGCCATCGGCGCGCTCGACGTGCCCGAAACCCTGCATGCGCTGATCGCGGCCCGTCTCGACGGCCTCTCGCCGGCGGAGCGGAGCCTGCTCCAGGACGCGGCGGTAGTCGGCAAGTCGTTCAGCAAGGAGTCGCTCGCCGCCCTGACGGGCGTGAGCGCCGAGGCGCTCGACGAGCTGCTGGCGTCGCTGGTGCGCAAGGAGGTCGTCTCGCTTCAGTCGGACCCTCGTTCGCCGGAGCGGGGCCAGTACGGCTTCCTGCAGGATCTCGTCCGGGCGGTCGCCTACGAGATGCTCCCAAAACGCGACCGCAAGGACAAGCATCTCGCCGTCGCCGCCTACCTGGCGCAGGGATGGGGGGCCGACGAGCACGAGATCATCGAAGTCGTCGCCTCGCATTACCTGAGGGCCTACCAGCTGGCCCCGGATGCGCCCGACGCCGAGCAGGTGAAGGCGAAAGCCCGTGAGCTCAACGTCCGTGCCGGCGAGCGGGCCGCCGCGCTTGCGGCTTCGGAGGAGGCCGAGCGCTACTTCCAGCAGGCACTCGAGCTCAGTGACGACGCGTCGACGACCGCTGAGATCGCCGAGCGTGCTGGACAGATGGCCCGGCTCCGCGGCCACCCGGACGCGGCGCGGGCACATTTCGAGGTGGCGCTCGCCCAGTTCGACGCCACCGGCCGGACACACGCCAGCGCCCGGGTCAACGCGCAGCTCGGCAACCTCGCCCAGCAAGCCGGGCAGCTCGAAGGCGGCATCGAACGGATGGAGCAGGCCTTCGAGGTGCTGTCGGGCGAGGACCACGACGAGGACTTCGCCACCTTGGCCGCCGAGCTCGGCCGGCTCCACTTCTTCTACGGCAACCGCGAGCTCGCCGCAGACCGGATCGAGGTCTCGCTCGAGGTCGCAGAGAGGCTCGGCCTTCCCGAGCAGCTCTCGCAAGCGCTCAACACCAAGGCGATGATGCTGTTCCTCTTCAACCGCCGCGAGGAGGCGAGCGTGCTCCTCCAGCACGCCTTGAAGGTTGCCCTCGACAACGGTCGCCACCAGGCGGCGCTGCGCGGGTACAACAATCTCGTCTACAGCCTCGAGACCCGCGACCGGTATGTCGAGGCGCAGGCGCTTATGCGGCCCGCCGTCGAGCTCGCCCGCCGGGCCGGCGACCGTGCCTGGGAGACCGATCTGCTCAGCGGCGAGCTGTCGTTGTTCATCAGCCTCGGCTACTGGCGCGAAGCGATCGAGCGGATGGAAGAGATCGAGGCGTCGGAGGACCCGCTCTCGGCGGCGAGTTCGGGCGTCGAGGTGCTTCCCGTGGCGGAAGTGTACGTCCACCGCGGCGACCTCGCCGCCGCGAGGCGGATGGTCGAGCGGGCGGCGCCATTTGCCGATTCGACCGACGACGTCCAGACGCGCGGCGCCTTCGCGTGCTGCCTGAGCCTGGTGCTGCGCAGCGAGGGAGCACTGGAGGCGGCGCTGGCGGCTGCCGAAGTGGCCGTCCAGTCGGGAGACAAGCTCGGCTCGGGCAGTCCGACCTTCAAGTTCGGGACGGTGGCCGCGATCGAGGCCGCGCTCGAGTTGGGCGAGGTTGCAAGAGCCGACCACCTGCTCCAGATGATCGAGCGGCTCGCCCCTGGGGAGGTGAGCCCGGCGCTGCGAGCCCATGGCCTGCGGCTCCGAGCCCGGCTCTCGGCCGACGACGGCGACGACGGCGACGACGCCGACGACGCCGATACGGCCGAGCGGTTTTCGGCCGCCGCCGCGATCTTCCGGGAACTGAGCACGCCCTTCTGGCTGGCCGTCACGCTGCTCGAGCACGCCTCGTGGCTCGCGGCGAACGACCGGGCCGTCGAAGCTGAGCCGCTCTTCGGAGAGGCTCGTGACATCTTCGAGCGGCTCGAGGCGCGCCCCTTCCTCGACCGGATCGCCGGTGCCGAGAACCGGGAGACGATCTCCGCCTGATCGCCCCGCTCAGGTCGAGCTGAGAACCTCCTCGCGGAGCTCTCGTTTCAGCACCTTGCCCGCCGGGTTGCGCGGCAGCGGCTCGGCCCGGAACCAGATGTGCGAAGGGATCTTGAACGCCGCGATTCGTTCCCCGAGGAAACCACGCAGCTCGTCGCCCCCGACCCGCGCCCCCTCACGCAGCACGACGATCGCCCCTACCTCCTCGCCCAGCACCTGGTGCGGCACTCCGATCACGGCCGCGTCGACGACCCCGGGGTGCTCGTAGATCGCCGCCTCCACCTCGACGGAGTAGACGTTCTCACCGCCGCGGATCACCATGTCCTTCGCCCGGTCGACGATGTAGACGAAGCCATCCTCGTCGAGGCGGGCGACGTCGCCGGTCCGCAGCCACCCGGCGGCGAAGCTCGCCGCGGTCGCTTCGGGCTTGTTCCAGTACCCGCGCACGACATTCGGGCCCTTGATGAGCAGCTCACCCACGCCACCGGTCGGGACATCGCCGCCGTCCGGGTCGACGACGCGCACCTCGCAGACCGGCACCGGGGGACCGACGCTGTCCGGCTTGCGCACGTAGTCGTCGCCGGTGTTCATCGTCGTGACCGACGAGGTCTCCGTCAGCCCGTAGCCGTTGCGGGCCGAGCCGTGGGGGAAGTGCTGCTCGATGCGACGCACGAGCTCCGGCGGCGCCGGCGCGCCACCGTAGGCGACGCTGCGGACGCTCGATGTGTCCCAGATGGCGAAGTCCGGGGAGTCGAGGACCTGCCAGGCCATCGTGGGCACGCCGCCGAAGATCGTCACGCGCTCGCGTTCGATCAACTCGAGCGCGCGCTCGGGGTTCCAGCGGCGCATCATGATGAGCTTGCCGCCGGCGGCGGTGTTCGCCACGAGCACCGAGTGGCAGCCGGTGGCGTGGAAGAGCGGAACGGAGAGCAGGTACGAGCTCTGCGTCGCTCCTGCCGACCGCTCGCTTCGCTCCTCCTCGGTCATCGTGAGCCCGCTGCGGGCATTGATGAATCCGAGGCTCACGAGGTTCGTGCAGATGTTGCGCTGTGTGCCGAGCGCCCCCTTCGGCTTTCCCGTCGTCCCCGAGGTGTAGAAGATCGTGGCGTCGTCGTCCGGCTCGATCCCAGCGGGAGGAAGCCGGGCGCCCGCAGCGTCCGCGAGCGGGCGCCCCGACGCGAGGGCCTCCTGGTAGCGGTCGACCTCCGCCACGGGTGCCTCCGCGCCACCGAGCTCCTCGAGGCGGGCCACGATGACGTGCCCGAGCCCGCTCCGGCGCAACTCGTCGAGGTGCGGCGCCAGCCTCGTCAGTCGCGGGGAGTCGACGATCGCCACCGCGGTGCCGGAGTCCTCGAGGCCATAGGCGAGCTCGGGCCCGGTCCACCAGGCATTCAGCGGGACGACGATTGCCCCGAGCGCGGCGGCTGCCCAGAAGGAGACCACCCATTCGGGAAGGTTGCGCATGGCGATCGCCACGCGGTCACCGGCGCGCACCCCGTAGCGGTTGGCGAGCGCCCAGGCGAGGGCGGCGGCTTCCTCGAAGTGTGCCCGGAAGGTCATGCGCTCGTCCTCGTACACGAGAAACGTCGCCTCTCCGTGCCCCGCCGAGCCCTCCAGGATCGCCCGCAGCGATCGTGGGCAGTTCCGCCAGACCCGCAAGTCGACGCCGGCGACAAGCTCGTGGGCGACCTCGAACGGCTGGCCCGGCGCCGTGAGCTCGGCCGTGGCTTCAGCGAGGCTCGTCAGCACGCTCGCGGAGCGTACTCGGAGGAGACGTCCCAGCTGCGGCCTGAGTCGTTCCGCCGCGATCGACTCGGTTCGCGAAAGTGTTGCGCGGTCGGACACTCGCGCCTACGATCCGCCTACAGCGGGTAGGACGGGGGTCGACCTTGTTGGAGCCCGGTCGCCGGAAGGCCTGAAAGGGCCCTCCGACTACCGATTCGATGCCGGGGGGTGTGAGTGTCACGAGGCGGTCGGGCGGGAATTGCGCTCGCAATGTTCGCCGTGGTCGTGGGCCTCGTCGTGTTCGCCGCGATGGCCTTTGTCGGGAGCACGCCGCCGACGGTCGACTACACCCAGGGCCATCAACCCGGCCAACCGGTGAACGTGACGCTGCAGACCGTCGGTGCGATCGGCTACGGCATCCATCCGGACTGGGTCTCCTACCTGGCCGAGTCCCCGAGCGGCCAGTGGGTGCACACGACGTTGCTGAAGCTGCCCGCGCACTCGAGGATCAACGTCACGATCGATCAGTACGACTCGGGCAGCCCCCTTCGTAACCAGGAGATCGGCCAGATCGAAGGCACCGTCGGAGGCGTCGCGGTCATCAACGGCAAGGCGACCAAGATCATCAACGCGAATGTCGGCAACGGCGTCGGGCACACGTTCTCGGTGCCGTCCCTCAACATCAACGTCCCGCTGCTCGGCGTGAACGGGAGTGCCTCGAACTTCTGCGCCACGGCGGCACCGTGCGGCTCGGCGGCGCACAACGTCATCACGTTCAGCTTCAACACTCCCGGGCCGGGCAACTACCGCTTCCAGTGCTTCGTGCCCTGCGGCCTCGGCTACCTCTACGGCAACGGTGGTCCGATGTCGACGATCGGCTACATGGGAGGCTTCCTCGAGGTGAGCGCGTGACCGCGGTTCCCGAGTCCCCCGAGGGCGCTCCCGACGCCTCGCCGGCCGCCCGCGCCGACAAGAGCGACGCCGGGCACGGTCGGACGATCTTCGCCATCTGGTTGCTCTTGGCGGTCGTGCTCGACCCGCTGTTCATCCTTCTCGCCGGCCCCCACCTCCCCCCGGGCGCGATGACGCTGAACGCCCGCGGCCAGCAGGTCGACCTCACCGTGATCACGGCGACGGCGCTCCCGGTCGTGCTGTTCGTGTGGGTCTACTTCGCGTACGCCCTCGTCGTGTGGCGCCATCGGGATGGGGAGCCGCTCACCGACGGCCCACCCCTGCGCGGCCATTTCCGGGTCCAGACGACCTGGATCGCGGTGACGACGGTGATCGTGCTGGCGATGTTCGTCTACGGGACCGTCGAGCTCATCGGCCCGGCCGGGGCGGGCGGGGGCGAGGGCCCGGCCCCGATCTGGACGCCGACGGCGAAGAACGTCCTCGTCGTCCAGGTCATCGCCCAACAGTGGAAGTTCACCTACCGCTACCCGAGCTTCGGCGGGTTCGAGACCGATCAGCTCGTCCTGCCGAACGACACGGCGATCGCGTTCCACGTCACGTCCCTCGACGTCATCCACAGCTTCTGGGCCTACCAGCTCGGCGTCAAGGCGGACGCGAACCCGGGGTCGGACAACGTCGCCTTCTCGACGACCAGCGCGGAGACGGGGGCGTTCATCGTCCGCTGCTCCGAGCTGTGCGGCCTGTGGCACGGCGCCATGACCACGAGCGGCGTCGTGCTCTCCAAGGCAGGTTTCGAGCACTGGGCAACCTCGACCGAGGTCAAGCAGGCGGTGGCGACTTCGTACCTGCCGAAGTTCGCCTGGTCCTACACGCCGGACGCCAACGGTTCCGACGGTGGCTACTACCCCGACAACAAGGATCCGTACAGTCCCGTCGAGACAGAGACGTTCGGGAGCTAGTGGGCACGTGACCCCGGAGAGGAGGATCGGTTGACGATCGCGGCTGAGTCACCGGTTGTCACCTTGGCGGGCGAGCCCCGTCAGGGGTGGCTGTCCCAGCACATCGGCACCGCCGCCGTCGGCGCCGTCGGGGGCTACCTGTTCGGCCACTGGGTCGGCAACGTCATCGCCAGCAACTACCCGACCGTGAACGGCTCCGCAGCGAACGGGGCGAACGACGTCGCCGTCGTGCTCGGCCTGAGCATCGGCGTGTTCGGCTGGCTGCTCGGCATCGGTGCCCTCAATTACCCGCTCGCAAAGCTGATCGGCCGCGAGCCGCTGGCCGAGCGGCCGGGCGAGGGCTGGTCGCGCTACTTCCGCTTCACCCTCGACCACAAGGTCGTCGGCCTCCAGTACGTGATCGGCGTGCTGGGGTTCCTGTTCACCGGTGGCCTCTTGGCGATGGCGATCCGGACCGAGCTGCTGAGCCCCACAACCCACATCTTCGGGCCGGGCACCTACATCGAGATCGTCGGCGAGCACGGCACGATCATGATGATGATGGCGAGCTCGCTCGTCCTCGGACCGCTCGGCAACTACCTGGTGCCGCTCATGATCGGAGCCCGACGGGTCGCCTTCCCGCGGATCGAGGCGACGTCGTTCTGGGTCTTCATCGCCGGCTACCTCGTGATCCTGACCGCCCTCCCGCTCGGCGGCTTCCCGACGGGGTGGACCGGCTACGCGCCGCTCCAGACCCAGGCGAGCTCCGGCATGGACGCCTACCTGGTGGGCTTCGCCGTCATCGGCCTCGGCATGGTGCTCGCCGGTTTCAACATCGCCGTGACGATCATCAACTTCCGCGCGCCCGGGATGACCTGGGGCCGAATCCCGATCTTCGTCTGGTCGATGCTCGCCACCGCCGCGCTGCTCACGCTCGCGACCCCGGTGCTCATCGCCGCCGGCCTCTTCGGCGTCCTCGACCGCACCGCTCAGACGGCGTTCTTCGTGAACGAGCACGGCGGCAACTCGTTCCTGTGGGAGAACCTGTTCTGGTTCTTCGGCCACCCCGAGGTGTACATCATGGCGCTTCCGGGCTTCGGCATCGTGGGTGAGCTCCTCCCAGTGTTCACGCGAAAGCCGCTCTTCGGCTACCGCATCGCGGCCGCGGGCATGATCGGCGTGGCGCTGCTGTCGTTCTTCGTCTGGCAGCATCACCTCTTCCAGAGCGGCATCAACCCGGACATGCGACCGCTGTTCATGCTCACGACCGAGCTGATCTCGATTCCGACGGGGTTCATCTACCTGGTGGGGATGGGAACGCTCTGGAGGGCGAAGATACGTTTCGAAGTGCCGATGCTGTTCTGTCTCGCGATGTACTTCAACTTCCTCATCGGCGGCATCACCGGCGTCTACCTCTCCGACGTGCCGGTCGACGTGACGCTTCACGGCGGCTTCTTCGTGCTCGCGCACTTCCACTACACGATCATGGGGGGACTCGTCTTCGCCTTCTTCGGCGGCCTCTACTACTGGATCCCGAAGATGACGGGGAAGTCGATGAACAAGACGCTCTCGCTGTGGCACTTCTGGGTGATGTTCATCTTCTTCAACCTGACGTTCTTCCCCCTGTTCCTCGTGGGCCTCCTCGGCCAGCCGCGGCGGGTGTTCGAGTACGCCGCCGGCCTGCAGGCGCTGAACGACTTCTCGTCGGTCTCGGCCTACCTGCTGGCCAGCTCGATGATCATCTTCGTCGTGAACTTCGTCTGGTCCATCTACATCGACCCGAAGCCCTCGCCCGACAACCCGTGGGACTCGAGAGGGCTCGAGTGGAAGACGGCCAATCCGGTGCCCTTCCACAACTTCGACCACATCCCGATCGTGCTCTCCGACCCGTACCACTACGGCGAGCCGGACGCTCCGGCGGTCGCCGACATCCCGGAGGTCCCACTGCCGGAACGGGAGCTCAATCCGCTCGCCACGGCATCGGGCGACGTCACCGGAGGAGGGCTGACCGATGGCTGACCAGGTCCCGTCGATGGTGATCGCCTCGACGGCCGCGGACGACTCGGCATTCGAGCAGCACTGCTCAGAGGACGCGATGTGGACCGGGAGCCGGCTCATCATCGGCGTCGTAACGTTCGCCTTCGCCGCCCTCGGGTTCGCCTATTTCTACCTGCGGTCCTTCAACTCCGACAACCTGTGGCGACCGCATCACGTCACGGCGCCGACGTCGACCGGAACCGCCATCTTCGCGATCGTCCTCGCCTCCGCGGCGCTGAACGCGATCGGCGTCCGGCGTCTCAAGCGCGGCCTGCAGATCGACTGGGAGGTCGCCGGTTGGGTGGCCGTCATGGGTGGCCTGCTCGCGACCGGGCTGCAGATCTGGGAGTACACCGAGCTCGGGTGGTTCCCCGGCTCGAGCGGGTACGCGTCGTGTTTCGTGGGGTGGGGCGCGCTCAACGCGGCCCTGCTCCTCGGCAGCGTCTACTGGCTCGAGACTTTGCTCGCACGATCCATCCGGCTCCGCCGGGCGCTCGCCGAGGACGGCGGCGCCGCGATCTCCCAGCTGCCACCGGCGAGGCTCTTCCGGGGCTCGTTGGACGGCGCCACCTACTTCTGGTGGTTCGCCGCAGGGATCAACCTCGTGTTCTGGCTCATGTTCTACGTGATCACGTGATGAGGACCGGTTTGCGACCGACGTCAGCGTCCAGGGATGGCCGGCTAAACTCGGCCGCCTACCCCGGCAAAGAGGTGGCATGGAGGTGGAGTCCGTCGTGAACCAGCCGAGCGTCGTGGTTGCGCAGATCCTGACCTTTGCGTTCCCGATCGGGGTCCTCGCGCTCGTGAGCCTCTGGTTTTTCTTTCAGCGCCGACCGTCCGAGTGAGCTCCGAGGCCGGGCGACCGGTCGGAGGTGCTCCCGCAGGATCGCCCGCTTCTCGCTTCGCATCGTTGCCCGATCCGCCGGCTCCGGAACACCGGAGGCCCGCCCGGCTCCTCTGGTCCGGCGTCGCCGTTGCCCTGGTGGTCCTCCTCCCGCCGGTCGGGATCTGGGCGCGACGCTGGGTCGTGGGCGAGGCCGTCCAGTTCTCGCTTCTCGCCTACGTCGTCCCGCCGCTGCTCGTCCTCGGGTTGTCGCCGGCGACACGCGGGCGGCTCGCCACCTGGCCGCCGCTGCCCACGCGCCACAAGGAGCCGGTGTCTCGGGCTGCCCGGCAATTGTCGGGGAGACCGGGCGCGGCGCGGTACCGGTTCGACCCGCTCGAGGACCGTCCCGGGCGGGGCGCCTTCGATCCCGCTGCCGCCCGGGCCTGGATCGCTCTCGTGGTCTTCGTCGGCCTCGTCGCCGCCTGGCGGAGCCAGGCGGCGGTCGACGCGCTGGCCCGTCGCGAAGCGCTCGCATTGCTCGAAGCCGCGACGCTCGTGGTTTCTGGATGTGGCCTCTGGCTCAACCTCCTGGACTCCGGTGCCGCCGTCGCCGGTGCGGGCCGTCCCCGGCGGATGATCGTCGCGGCGCTCGCGATGTGGTCGATCTGGGTGCTCGCCTTCATCGTCGGTTTCTCCGGCCACCCGATGTTCTCCGCCTACCCGCACCAGGCAGGCTCGGGCCTGAGCGCGCTGGGTGACCAGGAGCTGGCGGTCGCCGTTCTCTGGGCCGTCCCCGGCCTCGTGCTCGTGCCGGTCGTGTTCGTCAACCTTGTCAGCTGGCTCAAGGCCCAGGAGGGCTCGTCTAGCGAGCGGCCAGGAGCGGGGGACCGGGCGGTACCCTGACGAGTTTCAGCGCCGGCAGCGTCGTGCCGAGCTGGCGGTCCATCGCCTCGAGAGCGCCCTCGGCGGTGGCGCGGTCCGCCGTGAGGTCAGCTTCGTAGGTGCGCAACTCGGCCGACGCCGCAGGGTTCCCGGGATCGCCGGCGAGCGTGATGATCGCGTTGGTCACCCCATAGGCGTCGGGGACGATCCAACTCACGACGGCCGTCGCGAAGCGGTTGCTCTCGGCGAGCGACCGCGGGATCGTCATGCTCGCCAGCTGGAAGACGTCGTCGTTGGTGTACGAGCACGCAAAGTTGTCGTCCCGCAGCAGGTCGGGCACGCGAATCAGGTCGCCAGCAGTGAGGTGGTGGCCGACCACCTGTGCCTCGATGCTGAAGGCCTCCGTCAGGGCGGCGTTGCACGAATCGAGGTAGCCGTAGGCCGCGGACAAGAAGCCCTTCGCGTCGCTGATCCGTTGGGCGCGACTCGCCGGCGTCGGGATGTCGGTGATGACCGCCACCGCGACGAATGCGGCCACGACGACGCCGACCACCGCCGCCCTCCGGATGTACCACGGCCGGGGGCGCCGCTCGGCGCCCCGTGACGACGAGAACGGGCCGGTGCCCCATTTGCCCGGGCGGTCGTCGCCGTCGTCTTCGGTCGCTCGTTCGTCCCCGCTCACGTCGAGCCCGCCAGGAGCGAGGCCGCGAAATGGGCGATCCCTCGCCCGAACGCGGCGATCTGGTCCGCCGGCAGGACGTACCGGCCGCTCGCCAGCTCGAAGGCGGAAGGCGTCGCTGTGTACCGCTCATGGCCCGAGGGGTCGATGAACACGATCAGCGGCTCGTAGATCACGGTGCCGTGCACCTCGTCGACCTGCACCTGCACACCGTAGGCCGCCCACACCGAGCGAAGTGCCGCCAAGGAGCCGCTCAGCGCCTGGAACGCCGCGATTCCGCCGAGCCCGGTTCGTCGGGCGAGGCGCACCATGTCGGCGGTCGACCGGTTGTCCGCGTCGATGTTCACGACGAGCATCTCGACGCCGGCCGCCTTGGCGCCGAGGTCACGCTCGGCCGCGCGCAGCTCCGCCGACTCGACGGGGCAGATCCCGGTGCAGCCGGCGTCGAGGAACGTCAGCAGCACGGCCTTGCCGCGCAGCGCCGACGAGCTGACGATCTGGCCGCGCTGGTTCACGAGCGTGACGCCGGGCGCCATCTGGCGATGCAGCGACGTGAGCCCCATCAGGGCCGCGAGCGTCGCCGGAAGCGCCTTGTTGAGGGGGAGGGTCGTGTCGGTCGAGTCGGTGGTGCTCCCGGCTGGAGGAGAGCTGGCGCCACGACCACGGGTCAGCACGCCGACGAGCGCACCGAGCAGCAGCAGCGCTGCGATCGAGCCGGCGAACAGCCGGACGCTCCGCCGGGAGAACGGAGACCTCGGCCCACCCGTCTCGCTCAAGAGTCGAGCGGCCGGCCGGCGGCCAGGTTGCCGAGGAGGGCGACGAGCTCGGCGCGGGGGATCTTCCCGAGCACCTCGCCCAGGATGCTGCCGCCGGCGCTCACGAAGACCGTGGCCGGCAGGTCGCCCACGCCGAAACGGGTCGCGAGCGAGATGCTGGCTGCGCCCGGCGCCTCCCCGACCGGATAGTCCGCCCTGGCCCGGCGCAGCATCGAGAGCGCCGCTGCGGGCGACGGATCGTTGATGTCGACCCCGAGGAAATGAACCTTTGCCTGCTCCTCGTCGGCGACCGAGGCAAAGGTCCCGAGCTCCGCCTGGCAGGCGACGCAGGTCGACTGGAACCAATTCACCACGGCAGGGCCCTGGCCGAGAACCCCCGCCGAGGTGACCGGCGCCCCGCTTCCGAGCCGCGCAAGGTCGAAGCTCGGTGCTTTGACGGGAGACGCGTAGACGACGAGGTTGGCGTACTTGGCCGTCGGGACCTGGCGGGAGACCACCACCGCATAGCCGACGAACGCGACACCGACCAGAATCGCCCCGATCGCGCCCGCCGCCGTGACGTTCCGCCGCCGTCGGGCAAGGACTCCGGGCGCGGGCGGCGGTGTCGGGCCGCCTGCCGGGCCCTGAGCTCCGGGCGACGGTTGCACGCTCATGGGCGCATGGTAGTTCCGGGCCCTGCGCAAGCGGCATTCGGGATGAGCGAGGCCGCCGGCACTTAATGTGGCCGTGCCGCCATCGAGGTGGCATGAGGGGAGGGGGCGGGCGAATGAGCGTGCTGGCCGTCGACGTGGGCACGAGCGGCGTGCGGGCAGCGATCGTGCGTCCCGACTCGTCGGTCGATCATGCGCACTACCGCCAGGTGCTGCCGAGCTCGCCGGCGCCCGGCTTCGTCGAGTTCGACGCGGCCGCGATGGCCGACGCCGCCCTCGAGGCGGCGGCGGCGGCGCTCGGTGCGGGCGGGAGCGTCGACGCGGTGGGGATCACCAACCAGCGGGCTTCGACGGTCGTCTGGGACCGGGCCACCGGCGAGCCGGTCGGGCCGGGAATCGGCTGGCAGGACCTCCGCACCGCGGGCTTCTGCTTGATGCTCCAGGCTCAGGCGATCCGACTTGCGCCCAATCAGAGCGCGACGAAGCTGGCCGTGCTCCTCGACATCGCCGATCCGGACCGGTCACGTGACCTGTGCGCGGGGACGGTCGACAGCTGGATCGCCTGGACGCTGTCACGAGGAGACGTCCACGTCTCGGACCGCAGCAACCTTGCGGTCACCGGCCTCCTCGACACCGACGCCTCCGGGTGGGATGACGCCGTGCTCGAGGCACTGCGCATTCCCCGCCGGGTGCTTCCGCTCCCGGTCGACTCCATCGGCGTGGTGGGAGCCGCCAGCGCCTTGGCCGGCGCCCCCCCGATCGCCGGCCTCGCCGGGGACCAGCAGGCCTCCCTCGTCGGTCAGGGTTGCGTCCGGCCCGGACTCGCCAAGGCGACCTTCGGCACCGGTGGGATGCTCGACCTGTGCATCGGCGACACCCGCCCGCCATTCGCGCGGCGCGGTCCCGGCGGGACCTTCCCGATCGTCGCCTGGAGCGCTGCCGGCCGGATCACCTGGGGGATCGAGGCCATCATGCTGTCGGCGGGCAGCTGCGTCGAATGGTTGCGCGACGACCTCGGCGTCCTCGGGTCGGCTGCCGAGTCGGACGACCTTGCCGCGTCGTGTGCGGATTCCGGTGGCGTCTGGTTCGTGCCGGCGCTCCTCGGCCTCGGCACGCCGGTGTGGGACTACGGTGCCCGGGGAACCCTGCTCGGCCTCACCCGTGGCTCGGGTAGGGCCGAGGTGGTCCGTGCCGTGCTGGAGGGGATCGCGCACCGGGGTGCGGATCTCCTCGAGGCGGCGGAGGCCGACTCGGGTTTTTCGATCGACGTGCTCCGCGTCGACGGCGGCATGAGCGCCAACGGCACGTTCACCCAGGCGCTGGCGAACGCCGCCGGACGCCCCGTCGAGATCTCGGCGGTCACCGAGGCGACGACGCTCGGCGCCGCTTACCTGGCCGGAGTCGCGGTCGGTACGTGGGCGAACCTCGAGGAGGCGACAGCCGAGCTCCGGCCCCGAGCGGTCGTCGAGCCCACTCGGCGCGTCGATCGGCAGCGCTGGCTCGAGGCGCGGGACCGGGCGCTCCGTACGGTTCCCGAGTTGTCCGATCTCGCCTTCTAGGAGCACCGGCCGGCGGCGGGGAGCCGGAGATGTCGACCGGAGGCTGAAGGGAGCGCTCAGCTTGCCGGCGTCAAGGTCGCCAGGCCCTGCTCGGAAGTGACCTGTTGCTCGGAGAGAAGATCGAAGCGGAGGAATTTGGCCGCCTCGGCGACCGGCATCGGCCGGGCGATGAGGAATCCCTGACCCGCCAACTGGCCGAACGCACGCAGCCGCTCGAGCTCGGAGGACTGTTCGATGCCCTCGGCGATGACCTGGAGCCCGAGGCTGCGACCCAACGTCACGATCGCGTCGAGCATGAGGTGGGCATCACCCTCCTTATTCATGACGAACGCCCGGTCGATCTTGATCACGTCGATCGGCAGCTCGTGGAGCCAGCGCAACGACGAGAAGCCCATCCCGAAGTCGTCGAGGGCGACATGGACCCCGTAGCGGCGCAGCTCGGCCAGAGCCTCGGTCGCGGCGGCGGTGTTGGTGATGGCCACCGACTCGGTGAGCTCGAGCATGAGGGACGCGGGTCGAAGGTCGTGGCGTTCCAGGGCGTCCTTGACGATGCCGGCGAATCCGGGATCGGTGAGCTGGTGTCCGGAGAGGTTGACGCTCACCCAGCTGGTCGAGGCGCCCTTTGTCCGCACATGACGTGCGGCGAGGTCTCGGCAGGCCTGATCGATGACCCAGTGCCCGATCTCGACGATGTCGCCGGTGTCCTCGGCCAGGTCGATGAATTCGACGGGGGCGAGCAGGCCCCGGAGGGGGTGCTGCCAGCGGATCAGCGCCTCGAAGCCGATCAGGTCGCCCGAGGCGAGGTCGACGACCGGCTGGTAATGGAGCACGAATTGCTCGCCCCGGACGGCCTGGCTGAGCTCCCGCTTGAACTCGGTGCGGGCGACCATCTCGGTGTGCATCGACGGGGCGAACACCTCGAAACAGTTCTTGCCCTGCCCCTTGGCCGTGTACATGGAGAAGTCGGCGTTGCGGAGCAGCTCGTCAGCGGCTTCGACGCCGGCCCCGGCCGGACTGAGGGCGATGCCGACACTGCAGCCGACGCTGAGGACCGTGCCCTCGATCGAGATCCGCTCCTGGAAGGCGGCCAGGATCCGCTCGGCCACGGCCACGGCCACCGGGGTCGCGGACCCGGGTCGGTCGCCGAAGTCGAGGGCGACCGCGAATTCGTCCCCGCCGAGGCGGGCGACGATCTCGCAGCCGCGGGTGGCGGCCCGCAGGCGGCCCGCGACGATGCGGAGCAGCTCGTCACCGGCGGCGTGGCCGAGGGAGTCGTTGACGACTTTGAAGTCGTCGAGGTCGATGAACAGCACCCCGAGGCGGCCGCCGCCGGGCGTGTCAAGCTTCTCGTGCAGGCGTTCGGTGAAGGCCTTGCGGTTCGGCAGTCCGGTCAGGACGTCGGTGTAAGCCTGGTCCCGCAGGAGACCGTGGCTGGAGCGCAGCGACGACGCCGTCGTGTTGATGGTTGCCGCGAGGTCCTGGAGCTCCGCCGTCGCCCCGCGGAGGTCGATGGCATGTTCCAGGGTCGAGTCCCGCATGGCCAACGCCGCCCGGCGGAGTTGCAGGATCGGATTGAGGACCTGGCGCGACATCCGCCGCGCCGAGAGCCCACCGACCATGAGGGCGAGGACGAGGGCGCCGGCGACGAGGGGTGCGATGAGGTCCTCCTCCCCGCTGATCGTCGCCGTGCGCCTGCCGAGCTGGGCCGCGCTCTGCTGCGCCACGTCAGCGATATCGGCTTCGGTGTCGTTCAAGGGGTCCCAGACCCGCTGCTGGAACGGGTCCTGACCGCTGGCAACCGCCTGGATGACCACGGTGTGGGAGAAGGTCGCCGGGGCGGTCACGATGACCACGTCGAGCGATCGCCAGGTCGCCATCGCACGAGCGAGAGTCGCCGTCTCTGAAGGCGTCGAGACGGCCCGCTCGGCGGCCCCGAAGGCGGCGTTGACCCTCGCCTCGACGTTGGCGTAGGCGGCCAGGTTCTGGTTGAGGTCCTCCGGGTCGCCGTAGAGCACGCCCCGCGTGGGGGCGCCGTTGACGTTGACCAGCGCTTGGGTCAGCGTCGCGAGCGCGCTCGTCTCCTGCTTGAGAGCCGAAGTCGTGTCCTGGAACGCGACCCGTTGGAACTGGGTGGCGGCGAGCGCGATCACGCCGAGGACGACGATGAACGCGACGAGTTGAAAGACCGTCCGCGTCCATACCTGATGCAAGGTTGGCGTCGCCGGGCGTCTGAGACGGGCTGAGCTCATTTGGCGTTCGGTTCCTAGCGCGGCCCGCGTCGGGGTCCCGGCTCGCGATCGCGGCGGTATGTCTCTCATCGACCGATCGCGGCCGAGACTGAAGCGCGATCTGACCTGCACCCGCCGTGCCCGCCAGGATCAAGGCTCGAGCGGTCCCGGCCGCGCCCGGGCGACGACCGGCCGGCGCCGGCCGGCGCCGGCCGGCGCCGGTCAGCTGAGGGCGGTCTCCGGCCTGGGGCCGGCCTTGTCGGGCTGGACGAGCCGGTCGGCCGTGGCGCCGTTTCCTGACGCGGCTCCATTGCCCAACTCGGCCCTGTTGCCCGCCGTCGTCCCGTTTGCCAACTCGGCTGCGTCAGCCGGATTCGCCCCGTTCGCCGACTCGGCCGCGAGGCGTATCTCTGCCGCGAGCCCCGCCTCGGCCGTGGCCACCGCGGCGGCCTCGGCGGCGGCGTTCGCCGCAGTCGTGCGCCGCTTCCGGCGACCCGGTCGCAGGCCCGGGTGGAACAAGGTGTAGAGCAGGAGGCCGAGCACGATGGCGGCGAACGGGATGATGGCGTTGGACGCCGGAGCGAACAGCGGGAACAGCACGAAACCGGACAGCGCGGCGGTCCAGGTCCACAGGATCAGGACCGTCCTGCGCGGCCCGTGGCCGAGCCGCACGAGCCGGTGGTGCACGTGGTCGTTGTCGGGAGTGTCGATCGGCGTGCCCTTGAGCGCCCGGCGAATGTACGCGAACGCCATGTCGGCGATCGGGACCCCGAGGATGAACAGCGGGAGGAACAGCGGTGCGTAGAAGAAGTAGGTCTGTCCGGTCACTCCCTCGGTCCGGCCGCCGATCTCCATCGTCGCCGCAGCCATCAACAACCCGAGGAACAAGGCGCCGGCATCACCCATGAACACCCTCGCGCGACTGAAGTTGTGGGGGAGGAAGCCGATGCAGACCCCGCAGGTGATCACGGCGATGAGCGGCCCGAGGTTGGTGGGCTGCAGCAAGCCCTGCTGCACCAGTCGCAGGCCGTAGACCGCGAGCGCGCCGGAGGCGATGGCGACGATCCCGGCCGCGAGCCCGTCGAGCCCGTCGATGAGGTTGATCGCGTTCGTGATCCCGATCACCCAGAGGGCGGTGAGCAGTGGCGTGAGGTCCGAGGAGAGCACGACCGTGCCGGCGAGAGGAACCTTCAGCCAGAACATGGTGGCGCCGAGGAACACGAGGACCATCGCCGCCAGCACCTGCCCCGCCACCTTCGCCGGGGCGGAGATCTCGCGGGCGTCGTCGAGAAGCCCGACGGCGAGGATCACGGCCGCGCCGAGCACGACGCCGAGCGGCTCGGAGGAGCCCTGGTAGATCCCGTGCAGGTTGGCGATGTGGTCTGCGACGATCATGGCCGCCACGAAGGCGAGGAACATCGCGAGTCCGCCGCCGTAGGGGATGAGCTGGGAGTGGACGCGGCGGTCGTCCGGCGCGGCGACGAAGGAGATGCGAGCCGCGAGCCACCGGAGTGGGAAGGTCAACAGGAAGGTTCCGACCGCGGCTATCCCGCCGATGAGGGCGTAGTCGTGGATCGGCGGCACGGGGAGAGTTTCGCGCTAGACGACGGTCGGGGGCTGGGTAGTCGTCGGCGCGGCCTCGCCGGCGATGACGCTCAGCGGAGTCGACGAGCTGGGTGGAGCGACCTTCACGGGCTCCCCCCAACGGCTCAACACGATGCTCTCCACGAAGCGAGGCGCCGCCGCCGAGCCCGGGGTCACCCCGCTGAAGCGCACCGGCAGCGACGATGCACCGCCGGTCACCTCAAGGAGCGCAGTCGCGTGCTCTTTGGCCGTGACCCCGTCTCCGACCCAGGCGCCGGCGATCTCGGCGAGCGTCCGGTTGCCGACCACGGCGCGCCGGCCCCCGGTGAGCGGCGGCTTGAGGGTGATCTCCGACAGGACCGAGCCGACGGTCAGGGCGGCTGCGGTGCTGTTGTAGACGTGATCGGCCGGCACGACCGAGACCCACCGGCCGGCGGCGAGCGCCGACACCGGCGCCGTCAGACCGACGAGCACCTCGATCGCGGTCGCGTCTCCCCGGAAATACGCCTCGTGGCCGACGAGCTCGATCGCAATCGTGGCCTTCTGCTTCTTGTACGTGACGACGATCGTCTGGGAGCCCGAGGTTCGGTTGACGTCGCCGACGATGGTCGTGGTGGTCCCTTCGACCGTGGAGGTGCTGACATAGTGGAGCGAGGTCTGGGCCGCCCCGTTCTCGAGCGCGCCGTTCATCGCCCGGGCCGCCGAGGCGCCGTTTGCGCCGGGCGATGATGGGACGGTCGTCGTGGAGCCGTGCGATCCGGACGCGGTCGTCGACGGCACCGAGACACCTGCCGCTGTCGAGTTGGTGCTGCAGGCGGAGGCGCCGACGGCACACGCGAGAGCTCCGAGGGCGGCGAGCAGCTTGCGCACTCTGAGAGGGTAGCTCCGGAGGGTCCGAAAAGGCCCGCCCACACTGGCGATCGCCATCGCATCTAGCCGACGACTGGCGGGCGCGGCATCCTCCAGCCGGTCGCCTCCTCGAGCTGAGCGGCGAGACGTAGCAGCGTCGCCTCGTCACCGAACCGGCCGGCGATCTGCACCCCTACCGGCAGACCGCCATTGGTCCAGCCGAACGGGACCGACATCGCCGGCTGGCCGGTGACGTTGTAAAGGGCGGTAAACGGCGAGGTTTTCCTCTCGACGGCGATGGTCGCCTCCACATCGGCCCCGTCCAGCGCCCACGACCCGATGGGCAGCGACGGGGTCGAACAGACCGGCGACAGGTGGGCGTCGAAGGACTCGAAGAAGCCGGCGACGCTCCGCGAGATCCTTTGCAGGGCCTCGACCGCTTCGAGATACTCGCGGCCGGCCCACCCGAGGCCGGACTCGTAGAGGAACCAGGAGAGCGGCTCGAGCGACGCTTCGGAAGGCTCACGCCCGACGACGCGGGCCCACCTGCGGATCTCCCAAGCCAGCCCGACGGACGAGACGACCGCGAGCGGGCCCTCGAGGAGCTCGATCCCTTCGGGAAGCCGGGCCTCGGTCACGTCGTGACCGAGCTCTTCGCACAGCTCCGCCAGTTTCCGGACCGCCCTGGCACAATCGTCGTCGACCGCCAATCCGAACGGGGCGGCCACCGACCACGAGAGGCGCAGGCGCCCCGGCGCGGCGGAGACCTCGTCGACGAACGGCCGCGCCGGCGGCGGAGCGAAGTAGGGGTCGCCCGCGACGGGGCCGGCGGTCGCGTCGAGCAGTGTCGCGCTGTCCCGGACCGAACGGCTCAACCCGTGCTCGCACAGCAGGCCGGAAGCGGCGTCCCCGAGGCCGGGCGCGAGCGAGTTCCTGCCCCGCGTCGGCTTCAGCCCGAACGTGCCGCACCACGCCGCCGGTATCCGGATGGAGCCGCCCGAGTCGGTTCCGTGCGCGATCGGCACCAGGCCGGCCGCGACCGCGGCGGCCGAACCCCCGCTCGAGCCGCCGACGCTGCGCTCGAGGTCCCAGGGGTTGCGCGCCGGGCCGAACCGGGCGGGTTCGGTCGTGCCCATGATGCCGAACTCGGGCGTGCTCGCCTTGCCGACGACGACGAGCCCGGCCCGCCGGAGCCGGCTCACGAGCACGCTGTCGCGCTCTGAGACGTAGTCCCCGAGCAGCGACGAGCCGAAGGTCAAGCGGCTCCCCCGTTTCTCCGCCACCGCGTCCTTCAAGAGAAACGGAACGCCCCGCAACGGCCCGTCCGGCAACTCCCCGACGGCCTCGGCTCTCGCCGACTCGAACATCGGCGTGACGACCGCGTTGAGCGCCGGGTTGAGCCGCTCGATCGACGCGATGGCCGCTTCCACCAGCTCGATCGGCTGGACCTCCCCCGAGCGGACCAGCTGCGCCATCGCGCACGCATCGAGCCGGCTGAAGTCGTCCATGCTCAGCCGACCGGCCGGTCGCCGGCGATCGGCGGCGAGGTGGCGGCGGTCATCAGAGGAGGTTCCGCGGGACCGATTCGGACCACTCGCGCTCGTGGTGGATCGATCCGTTGAGCCGGACGCTCAACCGCTGTGTCACCGAGAAGCTCCCCTCGTTGCTGACGACCTCGCTCCGCGCGCTGGCGACGACGCTCCACTCTCCGCGCCGAAGCTCGATCTCGGTCTCGCCCCGCGCCCGCGCGTGTGACGGGTCGGCATTGCTTGCCCAGGTGGAC
>Ga0182015_10000938_pt1 | contig 40422 bp, 34 predicted proteins | sample 712P3MmetaG_FD_120478 | JGI IMG/M metagenome (GOLD analysis project Ga0182015, IMG submission 120478) | Permafrost microbial communities from Stordalen Mire, Sweden - 712P3M metaG | ecosystem: Environmental > Terrestrial > Soil > Wetlands > Permafrost | place: Sweden: Stordalen | collected...
ACCACCGCATACATCGAAAGCGCGAGCGGCATCGAAGAAGGCGGCCGCACCGGGCTCGTTGCGACGACGGTCGCGGGCCTGTTCATCCTCTCGATGATCTTCTGGCCGCTCGCCGCCGCGATTCCGGCGGCGGCGACCGCACCGGCGCTGATCGTGGTCGGCGCGTTGATGCTCGACGGCTTGAAGTCGATCGATTGGGACGACTTTGCGATCTTAGTCTCGGCGTTCCTGACGGTGATCATGATGCCGCTGACATTTTCCATCGCCAACGGCGTCAGCTTCGGTGTGATCAGCTTCGCGGCGATCAGGCTGCTGAGCGGCCGCGGCAAAGAGGTCGATCCGCTGCTCTATCTCGTCGCCGTGTTGCTGATCGCGCGCTACGTATGGCTGAGCGGATAGGCTGCGGTCAAACGCCGCTGCAAGTATTCGCCGTACGTAATCGGCGGGTACTTCGGCGGATGCGCGCCGTCGGTGCACGACGGTAGGCATTCGACGTTTGCTGCGGCCGCCGGGTCGCCGAAGAACGCGACCGAATAGCGCGCGCGGCCCGAACGGTTGACGACCCGGTGCAAGTTCGAAACGTAGACGTCGTTGCTCCAGCGCATCAAGCAGTCGCCGATGTTGCAGACGAACGCGCCGGGCATCGGCGCTATTCCGATCCAGGTTCCGTCGCGCATCTGCAGTTCCAATCCGCCCGCGTCGTCCTGCGCGAGAAACGTGATGTTGCCGTAGTCCGTGTGCGGCGCCGCGCCGTGCAGCGTACCGTCGAACGTCCCGGGGTGCGGCGGGTAATACAACAGCCGCGCGATCGCGATTGCCCCTTCGAACGCGGGCGCGAAGAAATGCTCGTCGAGGCCGAGATCGAGCGCGATCGGACGATGGATCTCGATCGTCAGGGCAAAGAGCGCATCGTAGTATGCTTGCAACGCCGGTTGGAAGCCGGGGAGAGCGGCCGGCCAGAGATTCCGATCGGGCCCGACGTCGAAGGACTCTTTGGCGTCCGCGGGATGCGCTTCGTCGAACTGTTCGTAGCCGTTGCGCGCGTAGCCGCGAAAGGCGGGCGATTGCTCGATGCCGACGCGCGCCTTCGTCTCGAGTGGTTGCGCGAAGAACGCCGCCGATTGCGCAAACACCGCCCCGATCAGATCGGCCGGTACGCCGTGGTTGACGACCGCGAAAAAGCCCGTCTCGCGGGCCGCAACGCCGATCTCCCGCGCGAGCGCGCGCATTGCCCCCGGATCGCTCGCGCGTAGGGCGCCGATATCGATGACCGGAACGCGCGGGGTCATGCGACCGGATCGACGAGCGGCGGGTAGGCGGCCGCAGCGGAACGGTGGCGGCGCTCGACGAGCGCATAGCACAGCGAGGCAGCGAAGAAGCCGACGAAAAACCCGATATCGGTTCCATCGAGCATTTTTGCGATCGGCCCCGTGTAGATCGGCGTCGCCGAAAATAGCACGATCGTAAGCGGCGTGACGATGACGAAGATCGTCGCGCCGGAGCCCCACCGTCGCGGCGGCCGCCGAGCACCGCCGAACATCCACCAATCCGTCAAGACGATGCCCACCCACGGCGCGATCCAGTAGAGCAACAGCAGCAAATAGTTCGAGAACAACTCGGCGAACTTGCCCGCACCGGCGACCGCCAAGGCGAAGCCGCACGCGGTCGTAATGATGGCGGCCACGTCGCGCCGGATGCGAATGCCGGTCGAGATCAAACTATAGGCCGCGGTATTGTCGTTGATCGAGTTGATCGAAATCGCCGATGCGGCGATGGCGATCAGCGCGACCGGTGCGAAGGGTCCGGTGAGCGCGCCGATCCCGGCGATGACGCCCGCGGCCGAAAGATCGGTCAGCCGGCCGGCGGTGAGTAACCCGAAGATCTCGATCAGCGTGCTGGAAATCGCCAAGCCGCTAAAACTCAACAGAAAGATCGTGGCCCGCTTCGTCGCGCGCGGCAGATAGCGCGTGTAATCGGACGAATACGGCGCGAAGCCGATCGTAAAGCCGGCGATCATCGAGACGCCGAGCACGAAGGTCGCGGGTTTGATCGCGGCATGCACGGTAGCGAGCGATCCACCCTTCATTATCGCAACGGCGCCGGTGATCGAGAAGACGACGATCAGCACGTAGCACAGGTACTTGGCCAGCAGCTGCACGGCGTGGTGTCCGTACATGCTCGCCGCCAGTTGAATCGCGACCAGCACCGACAAGCCGATCCAAAACGGTACGCTCACGCCGAACGTGGCCGAAAGCGCGACCAGCGCGAGCACCGAGGGCACGTTGTTCACGGCATCCCAGCCGACGGCGCAACCCCAATTCAGCCAGGACGGCACGCGCGTTCCGATGCGGCCGAACGCGAACCGCGAGATTTCGATTTGCGTCAACCCGGTGCGCGGTCCGATCGTCGAATTGAGGGCGACGGGTAGACAGCCTAATACGTTACCGATAAGGATCGCGAGTAGTCCGGTGCGGAAATCGAGACCGATTCCGACCAAGAGTGCGCCGAGCACCCACGTCGCCGGAGCGAGGTTCGTGCAAAAGTGACTCCAGAAGACCTTGTCGAGCGCCATCGTCTGCTGCTCGGGCGATACACCGTTCTCGACGATCGTGGTGTGGACGTCCTCGACGAACCCGCTCACGGCTGCGGCGCCACCGTGTAGGTCGCATCGTAGCGCGAACGCAAGTACTCGCCGTACGTGATCGGCGGATACTTCGGCGCCTCGTCCGGCGCGAGCACCGACGGTAAGCACGTCACGAGTGCGTCGGAGTTGGGATCGCCGAAGTAGGCCACCGAGAAACGCTCGCGACCGGAGTGGTTGACGACGCGATGCGCGTTCGAGACGTACGCGTCGTTCGTCCAGCGCATCAGGCAGTCGCCGATGTTGCAGACGAACGTCCCGGCCGCCGGCGGCACGACCGTCCAGCTCCCATCGCGCTTGCGGACTTCCAGCCCGCCGATCGTGTCTTGCGCGAGTAGCGTGAGGTTACCATAGTCGGTGTGCGCGCCCGCGCCGTAGACGCTGCCGTCGAACGTGCCCGGATGCGGCGGATAATGCAACAGCCGCAGCACGCCGACGGCGTGCGTGAAGTATTGATCGAAAAAATGTTCCTCGATCGCGAGATCGGTCGCGATCGCGCGATGCAAGAGCACGACGAGCTCGAGCGCGGCGTGGTGGAATTCGAGCAGCGTCGAGCGGAATGCCGGCAAGTGCGGCCACTGGTTGACCGCGTGATACGGCTTCCCGGCGAGGATATCGGGATCGTCCGCGGCGAGATCGGGGCCGGCGTTGAAGCACTCCTTGATGTCGCCGGCCAGTGCCGGATCGAGCTTCTCCTCACCCAAGCGCACGTAGCCGCGGTAGCTCGTCGAATGCCGCACCGACAACTGCTCCTTTTCCGCCGCCGGCAGTGCAAAGAACGCGGCCGACTCGGCGAACACCGCATCGGTTAGCGCTTGTGGGATGCCGTGATTCGCGACCGAGAAGAACCCGAGGCCACGGGCCGCGTGCCCGATCTCACGTCCGACGCGTTCGAGATCGGCCCGCCGGCCGGAGCGCAGACCGTCGAGCTTGACGATCGGGATGTCGGCAGCACCGTCGCTCATGATGCGATCAACCCATCGATCTCGATGTTCCAGGCACGAAGAATCTCGCGCTTCGTGCCCTCATCGAGCCACGAGGCGCGAATGCCGTTGAGGCTGATCGATTTGAGTTGCGCGAACGAGGCGCCCATCTGTTCGGCGACCATCATGTATTCTTCGAGGAGCGTCGTCTGCATCAGCCCGGGATCGTCGGTGTTGAGCGTGAGCGCGAGCCCGGCTTCGAGCATCTGCCGGATCGCATGATCGGGCGCCGCCGGATCGCGCCACTTCGTCGTGTACAACGTCGTTGTCGGGCAGCAGGTGAAGAACGTTCCGGCCGCGCGGCACGACGCAACCAGCGCCGGATCGTCGATCACGTGGTAGCCGTGATCGATCCGCTCGCAACCGAGGACCTCGAGCGAGTCGCGCACGAACGCGGCCGGACCGATCTCGCCGGCATGCGCGGTCACGTGCAAACCTTCGCTGCGCGCGTAGTCGTACATCCAGGCGAAAGGCCGCGGGTCGTTCTCCATGTAGTCGAGGCCGATACCGGCGACCTCGTCACGCCGGTCCGCAACGACCATGTCGACGAACGCCAAGCCCGCCTCCGGCCCGAGCTCGCGATTATGCGCCGGGATCAGTTGCGAGAAGAGGTCGAAGTCGATTGCCGCCGCGTGCATTCCGCTGATGATCCCATCGAGCATCGTTGAGTACGGCGCGTGCGCGTGTGCGTGTGGACTGAAAAACAGCTCCGCATACCGCCCGCCGGCGCCGGCGACACGCGCCAGCGCTTCGTAGGTCATCCGCTCGAAATCGTTCGCATCGCGTACCGCATCGCAAACGATCCCGTACATCTGCAAGAAGCTCGCGAGGTCATCGAAGCGGTAGAGGTCGTCGCGCGACGAGAACCCGAGGTCGATGCGGTGTTTGCGCGCGAGGTCCGCCAAGGTCGCAACCGACACCGATCCCTCGAGGTGCAGGTGCAATTCCGACTTCGGCAGCGCCCGGACGAACGCCGCGACGGCGCCCGGGAAGCGTCGTTCCGTCAGTTCCCCAGATGCGCTCGCAGTTGCAGGCGCAGCGTCCGCGTCGGCGCGGGGATGAGATAGGTCGAGAAGCTCCCTTGTTGGATGGTCGTGCCGTCGGTCTGGAAGTCGCCGACCGCGGGAACGCCGGCGTTCGCGGCCGGCAGGTAGCTAAATGAATTCGTGTTGAGCAAGTTCTGCACCGAGAGTTGAAATTCGATCGTCTTCGTCAGCGGTTGGCGGAACGTGAGATCGACGATCGTGAACGGCGGCTGGTAGTACGGGTTATTCTTCCCCTCGAAGTCGGCGCCGAGTTCGAGGAAGCCGCCCTTCAGCCAGGCGTAGGTAAGCTGTCCGTAGGCCTTGAGGTAGGGGATGCACGTCGCCAGACCCGGCGTGAACGCTGCGCCGCCGCACACCTGGACGCCGTTCGCCGGCAAGCCCGGGTTCGCGTTGTACACAACCGCGGGAATGCCGCCGAAAATCGAACTGTCGGCGGTCCCGGCGATATTGAAGCCCAAGCCATGCGTCGGCGCGTAGTTGTACTTGAGCGTCGCGAGCTTCGCTTCCAAACGGGCAACGTTGATCGGCGTGAAGATGCCGAGAATACCGGTCGATCCTTGGAAGGGCACGGTCTCGAGGAGGGTCGATTGCTGGAACACGTTTTGGACGATCGTGTCTTGTAAATCGAGACTCATCACGCCGCCGTTGTGGAACCGGTGGTCGGCGCCGACATCGTAGGCCATCGCGTACTCCGGTTGCAGGTTCGGGTTTTTCTCCGTGACGCTGCCGGCCGAGAACTGGAATGCCGGCGGCTGCGTGATCGCGGCGCCGCTGATATCGCCGACGAACGGGAACGTCTCCGAACTTCCGGCCGCGACGCGATACGACGTGTCGCCGGCCGGATCGAACACCAGGGCAAAGTGGGGATCGAACCGCGAGACGCTGCGTCCGAGCGCGCCATAGCCGAGCACGATGGTACCGGTGGGATCGAAGAGCGGCTGCTGGCCCGATGCCGTCCATTGCGTGTTGTAGAGGCCGAAGTTGATTTTCAGATGCGAGATCATGGCCAGCGAGCCGGTCAACGAGAACGTCGAGTAGCGCGTGGACGAGAGCGGCACCGAGTAGTTCGACGGTGAGTTGATGTACGCGAACGTGCTCGAACCGTGAAAGTCGTAGGTGAAGTCGAGAAAACTATCGCCGAACGGATGGACGTAGGAGATCGTGTTACCGTAGAGCTTGTCCTGTTCGTAGGTGCTATAGGGATACTGGTAACAGAGCTCTTGCCCGTTCACCGAGTTGATCGTGTTCGCAGGGCTGTTGATCTGGTTGTAGCTGAAGAGATTACCGGGCGGGCACGCCGTGCTCTCAAACGTGTTCGGTGCCGGCAAGACCGTGTTGTTGTAGGCGCCCGGAACCTGCACGCCCGGTGCGAGTGACGGTACCGTCCCCGGAGGGCTGTAGAATGCCGCGTAGTTCCCTTCGCCCGCACCGACGTAGGTTTCCGGCTGCAGCGCACCGAGATACGGGCGATCGACGATCGTATCCGATCCGAGCGTCGTGCGGAATTGCGCGGTCCACATCTGCTGGGTGTTCTGAATGTCGGTCCCCGGGAACCAGTAGAATCCGTTGATCGTCTTGCCGATCAGGTTGGCGTTTTGCGGACTCGTGCACTCGAGCGTCCCGGGAATGCACGCTTCGACCGTCGTCGGGCCGTAGGCCTCGCCCCAGGCGGAGCCTTGCGGTGAGTAGCCACCGAACGTTCCGAGGAAACCAAATTCGAGCGAGGTCGCGGGTGAGAAATCGTAGTGCAGCTTGCCCAGCACGCCGCGATTATGGAACGAGCCGCTAAAGTCGCCGCAAAACGGCACGATGCCCGCAAATCCGGACGTATTCGGCGCCGTTGCCGGATCCGTGACATACACGTCGCATTCGGTCTTCTTGAAGTAGTAGCCGTTCTCGCCCGCCGTCCCGGCGCCGAGCACGTATTTTAGATTGCCCACCGAACCGGTGAGCAGCAAATTCGCGTACTGCGACTGGTAGTTGTCGTAACCGTAGGTAAAGTCGGCCGTCTGTTTGGTCGTGAACGCCGGGGTCGTGAGGTTGACCGTGCCGCCGACGGCGATGTTGGCAAAGGGCGTCGTATTACCGGGTCCCGATTCCGTTTCTGCGCCGCCGATCAGAAACGAGGGGAAATACTGGCTCAACCAGACGCCATATTGACCGAGCGCAACCGGATGGCCGTCGATGAGGACTTGCGTTTCGTACGGCTGCAAACCGCCGACCACGATCGACGTGTCGGCCTGCGTTCCTAACTTCTCGACGACGACGTCGGGAAGCCGTTGCAGCACGTCGTTCACCTGCGGGCTCGCAAGGTTGGCGAACTGCTGGGCGCCGACGAAGCTTTGTGTCGCCGCGCCGGTGTTGATCGTGGAATTGTGGCCGGCCGACGTGACGGTGCCGATCGTGCGCAGCGTCGAGAGGTCGATGGCAGCGAGCGTGATCGTGACCGGCTGCGTCGAACCGGCAGTGACGGAAACGTCGGTTAACGATGCCGGCTGATAGCCGCCCTTGTTGACCGTGACCGCGTAGAGACCCGGCGCGACGTCGATCGAGAAGGCACCGTCGCCGTCGGTCGTCGCACTGGCCTGCGCGGGACCCCTGACGGTCACGACTGCGGACGGCACCGGAGAGCCGGTCGAAGACTGCACGGACCCCGAGATCGTGCCCGTCGTTGCCTGAGCGATGGCCGGAACGATCGACGTCACGGAAATAGCGACGATCGCGACGCTTACAAGAAAGCGGCGCCAAATGTGCCTGAGCTGCAAGGGTCCCTCTACAATTTCAAGAGCGGCCGGCGCTACGCCGGGGTTAGACGCATCATAAAGATACGCGCGACGCCCGTCACTCTACATTTGTTGAGAAGGCCTAAAGGTCGTCGTCGCGCTACACGAATCCCCTTACCGGAAATGCCGCGTCGCGCTGCAACCAATTTTCGCGCACATATTGCGCCTTGCCGTCGACGACGTGCAGCGTGTAGGCGTGCCGCGAGGCGTCCGAACGGTTCGGCGCGCTATAGTGCGGCAGCCGGCCGTGGAAGACGACCAGCGTTCCCGGTTCGACCTCGACCGGCTCGGCGTCGGCTTCCGACGGCCAAGGCGTCGCATCGAGCTTGACCGGTTTGCCGGTGCCGCTCTCGACGACGAAACGTTCGCGCAACGGCGAGCGTTGGCCGCCGCGCTGGACCCATAGGCAGCCGTTGGTGCGATCGGCGCGTTCGAGCGCGAACCAAAGCGTGATCACGCTCTGCGGTTCGGTCCAAAAGTAGGTCGCGTCCTGATGCCAGCGCACTTCGCCGCCGATGTGCGGTTGCTTGAAGATATACATCGACTGATACACGTGGGGCTCGACGATGCCGGCCTCGCGCGCGAGCGCGTCGAGTGCCGTACCGTGCGAGAAGCGTTCGAAGACCGGATCGAGATCGTGCATCGCATGACCGATCTTGTTGATCGAGAGCGCCTTCGATTGCTTGAGCGTGCCGTTCTCAGCAAACGCCTCTTCTTCGAAGAAGCAGCGCACGGTCGTGCCGGAACCGAGAAAGTATTCGTCGGACCGTTCCTTCTCGTCGCGCGTGGAAAACACGCCGCTCGCCACGCTGGGATCGAACGCCTCGACGATCTCCGCGGCGCGTGCGCGCAAGTCCGCGATCTCGTCTGCGGACTTGAAGTTTTCGATCACGGCGAACCCGTCGGTATCGAGCTGGTCGCGCAGCGTTCCCAGCGTCCTCATCGCATCACGACTTTTTCCGGTACGGGCCAAGGCCCTTGCGCGCTTCGGCTGCGAACGACGTGTCGACGGTTTGATCGGCCGTCACGTTGCCCTCGATCAAGCCGACGGATTTGAAGTACGCCAAATCCTCGCGTAAGGAGGCAACGTTGAGCTTGCCGTCCGGATTCGTGCCGGGCGGAATGATGTCGCGCAACACGGCGGGATCCATCTTCGTCTCATCGTTGAGGAGCTTGATCACGGCCGGGGCGTTCGGTCCCGCCAGCTTGCCGTTCGCGAGCGCATCATTATAGAAGCGCACCCCGCGAATGTAGGCCCGCATGAACTTCACGCCCTGGTCGCGGTGATCGCGCACGAAGGCGCCGCCGTACATGATGACCGATATCTCTTGGTTAGGATAGAACTCGTCATCGCCGGCGGCTTTCACCGCAACGCCGCTCTTGATCGCGTCGGTCGCGAACGGTTCGATCGTCGAAGCGAGATCGAGCGAACCGTTTTTGAGCGCGACCTCGTGCTGGGTGTACGGCAAGTAGATGTGCTTGACGTCGTCGACCGTGAGGCCGCCCTTCGCGAGAAACTTCACCAGTTGCGTCGATGACGGACTTCCCAGCGCGTTGGTCGCGATGGTCAAGCCCTTGGCGTCCTTTATCGACTTGTACTTGCCGCTTTTTACCAGGTCCGCGCGTACGATCATCTGGTTGAAGCCGTAGCCCGGCCGATCGCTGCCGAGATCGGCGACGAGACGAACGTCGGCGCCGCGCGCCACGGCGTTGTAGAGACTTGCCGCCGCCGAACCGCCGCCGACATCGAGTTGCCCGGTCGAGAGCGGCGCGATCATCTGCTCGCCCGAACTGAAGGTCAGGAACTGGACGCTGAGTCCTTCATCTTTGAAGTAGCCGTAACGGTCGGCGATCCAGAGCGGCGCATCGGTCGTGCTGGTGAGGATCCCAACGCGAATTACCGGCAGCGGATCCCCGCTCGCGCTCCCGCCCGCCCAGCCCACCGTCAGCCCCATCAAGGCGCAGAGCAACGCGGTTCGTACGATACGCATACGCCCGCATATCCGGCCCCGCGGCGACAATCCTTCGCCGCCAGGCCGGGCGCGTCTAGGCGGGTACGGCTGCGAGGCCCGCGCGATCCCAGGCCCGATGTTGGGCGATCGCGGCGATAAACGCCCGCCCGAGCGCAGGGCCGCTGCCGGTTACGACGCCCGTCACCCCGCCGGGAACGCCGGCCGCGCGCAAAAGCTCAGCACCCTCGCCGGCGGCGGCCATCGCCTTGGCGTGCTTGAATGCCTCGCTGACGAAATGCACCGCATCGCCGTCGGCGCGCAACGCAGCGATGCTTGCCGATCCGCCGGGGACGAAGACCGCGTCGTACACGACCGACGGCATCGTCACGAGCCGATGGTCGACCGCGACGGCACCACCGGTTGCCTTGAGCGACCCCAGATGCGGTGCCAGCACGTGTACGACCGCGCCGGCGCGGACGAGCGCCGACTTCATTGCGGCGATCGCTGCGCCGTCGACGCCGTCGGCCGCGAGGATCGCGATCTTGCGCGTCGCGATCGAGTCGGTGGGTTGGGTACCGATCATGCTGAGTGCGGGGGAAGCATCGGCGCTGCCCCTACGCGCTTTGGTTGCGGCGGGTTTACGCATGCCGATTGCCGCCGAGACTTCCGCGGTCAAGCGATCGTCGATGTTCGCGAGGATATCGGCGACGTAGCGCTCGCGAATCGCCGGCGTTTCAACCTTGGAGAGTTCGAACGAGAACGCGCCGATGATGTGTTGCTTCTCGATCTCGGACTGGCTATTCCAGAAGAGCCGGGCCTGCGAGAAGTGATCCTTGAACGAGTCGGCCCGCACGCGCCGCTTGTCGCCTTCGATACGTTCGAGAAATGACGCGAACCCCGCCGGCGATTCTTTCGGAAAATTGCCGCCGAGCGAATTCGGTTCGTACGATGCGCGTCCGACGTTGATCTGCATCTGATGGATGCCGTCGCGCTGATTGTTATGGAACGGGCACTGCGCTTGATTGATCGGTATCTGATTGAAGTTCGGTCCGCCGAGTCGTGAAAGCTGCGTATCCTGATAGGAGAAATTGCGGCCCTGCAGTAGCGGATCGTTGGTGAAGTCGATCCCCGGAACGACGTGGCTCGTGCAGAACGCAACCTGTTCCGTTTCGGCAAAGAATGAATCGGGATTCCGATCGAGCGTCATTTTGCCGATGCGCCGGACCGGCACGAGCTCTTCTGGGATCAGCTTCGTCGGATCGAGGATATCGAACGCGAACGAATCGGCGGTCGCATCATCGAACGTCTGCACGCCGAGTTCCCACTCCGGAAAGGCGCCGCTCTCGATCGCTTCCCACAGATCGCGGCGGTGAAAGTCGGAGTCCTTGCCGGCGATTTTCTGCGCCTCGTCCCAGACGAGCGAGTACATCCCGAGTACCGGTTTCCAATGAAACTTGACGTACGTCGATTTGCCCTTGGCGTTGATGAGGCGGTAGGTGTGGACGCCGAAGCCTTCCATCATCCGCAGCGACCGCGGGATCGCGCGATCGGACATCAGCCACATCACCATGTGCGCCGACTCCGGCGTCAATCCGCAGAAATCGTAGAACGTATCGTGCGCCGACGACGCTTGCGGCATTTCGTTGTGCGGTTCCGGCTTGACGGCGTGCACGAAGTCGGGAAACTTGATCGCGTCTTGAATGAAAAAGACGGGCATGTTGTTGCCGACGAGATCGTAGTTGCCTTCGCTCGTGTAGAATTTCACCGCGAAGCCACGCACGTCGCGCACCGTATCGGCGGAGCCGCGCGACCCGCCGACGGTCGAGAAGCGCGCGAAGACGGGCGTCTTGACGGCGGGGTCCGCCAAAAATGCTGCCCGCGTCAGACCGGCCATCGATTTGTAGACCTGGAAGAAACCGTGCGCGCCCGAGCCTCGGGCATGCACGACCCGTTCGGGGATACGCTCGTGGTCGAAGTGCTGGATCTTCTCGATCAGCGCAAAGTCTTCGAGCAGGGACGGTCCGCGTTCGCCGGCCCGCAGCGAGTTCTGGTCGTCGGCGATGGGCACGCCGACGGTGGTGGTGAGCGTGGAACCCGTGGCGTCCACGCGAAATTCTTCGAGCTGATCGCGTGAAGCGCCGCTGCGTGCTTTTTTGGCCATGGCTCATGCTTGCCCACGAAGACCGCCGATAATCGCGCATACCCGCACACCAGTCCGAGGGGGCGGTCGCCCCAGGAGTGACCGGCGTCGCCTAACGCGCCGGCACGCTGCGGCCGATACTTTTGGTACATGCGCGAGTACCGGCTGCGCTGCACGGGATGCGGCGCCTTGTTCCCGGACGATGGCGTTCGGCTTGATTGCCCGAACGACCATGCCGCCGCATTGCTCCGCACCGAGTACGACGAGTTGGCCTTTGTGGTCTCGAACGAACCGTCGATCCGGCGCTACGAGGCGTGGCTTCCCCGCGGCCGTGAAATCGCGACCGCCGCGCAGACTGCCGTCTACCGGAGCACGGCACTGGGCAAGCGGCTGGGCCTCGACGAGCTGTGGATCGCCTTCAACGGCTGGTGGCCGGAGCGCGGTGCCGCCCTGCGGACCGCGACGTTCAAGGAACTCGAGGCGTTTGCGGTTCTCGCTCGCCTGGCCCCCGACGAAAGTCGCACCTTGGTCGTCGCCTCGGCCGGTAACACCGCCGCCGCGTTTGCCGACGCGTGCACGGTCAACGACGTGCCGCTGGTGGTCATCGTCCCGGCCAACGCCTTCGATCGCGTGGCGGCCATCGCCCGGATCGGACCAACGGTCAAAATCGTCGCCATCGAAGGGGCGGAGTACGAGGACGCGATCGCGTTTTCGCGCCAGCTCGCGGCCGATGACGACTTCATCCTCGAGGGCGGCGTGCGCAACGTGGCTCGCCGGGACGGCCTGGGGATCGTCATGTTGGCCGCGGCCGACGCGATCGGTGCGATTCCGGACTACTATTTTCAGGCCGTCGGCAGCGCCGCCGGGGCGCTCGGCGTCCGCGAAGCGGCTCACCGGCTGGTCGGCGACGGACGCTTCGGCCGCCACGTGCCGCAACTGATGCTCGCCCAGAACGCGCCCTTTACCCCGCTCTACGACGCGTGGAGCGTCGGCGCGCCGGTGCTGGTCGAGCGCTCCGTGGCCGATGCGCGCAGCCAGATCGCTCAAATCGGTGCTCAAGTGCTCTCCAACCAAACGCCGCCCTACGCGATCGCGGGCGGCGTACGCGAGGCCCTCAGCGAGAGCTCCGGCACGGTCTTTGCGATTGAGAACAACGAGATGCTCGACGCGATGATGCTCTTCGCCGAGCTCGAGGGCATCGACATCGATCCTGAGGCCGGCATCGCGACCGCCGCGCTGATCCGCGCCATCGCCGATGGGGCCGTGGAACGCGACCGCCGCATTCTGCTCAACGTCACCGGCGGCGGACGCGCCGGCCGCACACGCGAGTCGCACGGTGCACGCCCGGCGCTGGTGCTGGACCGCGACGAAGCCGCGGCGGTCGGTAACGACGCCGTCCGATCGGTACTTTTTTCGTCGCGAACGTAACCGAGGAGTCGGAACGCGGGTCTAGGAATAAGGAATCAAGTCCGGCTCTTGTAGGCGCAGGTGCGTCTCGAACCGGCCACCAAGCGCACCGCTGCTTACGGCGATGCGCCTCCGTACGTGATAGGCGTGATGGATCAATTCGAAGTGGCGAGCGCTGAAGGGAATCGGCCGCGGCGCCGCACGAGCCAAAACGGCGCCCGGCCGATGCCGGCGGCGCCGCGTCTTCGTCCGTATCAGGTCGAAGCGCAACAAGCAATTCTCGAACACCGCGCACGCGGCATTCGTAGCCAAATCGTGTCCCTTGCGACGGGACTCGGAAAATGTGTCGATCCGCAAACGTGGATTTGGTCAAACGGATTACGCCGTTTTGAAGATGCGTGGGGCAGCGACCGCATCGCCGGTCCGCACAAGACCGATGCGGTTGTTGCATGGTATGACGACGGCGTAAACCCCGGACGCCGCGTGATGACGAAGGCCGGTCTGCATATCGACGGTACGCTTGCGCATCGTCTTTGGATCCGTCGCGATGACGGCTTCGAGGGCTGGTGTCGCATGGAGGACATCGTCATCGGCGACTACGTCGCCATCGGACGCGGGCGCGCAGATTTTGGAACCAGAGCGGTTCCGGTGCATCAAGCCTATCTACTGGGCCTGGCGATTGCGGACGGGTGCATCGTAAAGACCGGCCCGAATGCGCACCGCCTGCAGATCGACGGCAGCCCGGAGATACTCGCGCGCGTCGCGAGCACGATGGACTACCGGCGCGAAAAGGCCGACGGACACGGTTCCGTTACGATCACGCAAAAAAGCGTCGATCGTGCCTATGCAATCGTCCAGGCAAAGCGCCTCAAGGAATATGTCGAGACCTCGTTCGGCGTACGCTGGACCTATAGCCCCGAACGCGTGGTCCCGGATGCAATCCTGCATGGTGACCGCGACTCGGTCCGGGCATTCTTACGTGGCTACTTCGACGGCGACGGCGTTTCGAATCCGATCGTTGCCTGCAACACGTCGAGTCGCATTCTGGCCGAGCAGATCCAACAGCTGTTACTTGGGCTGGGCGTGTTCTGCGGCATCCGCACGCGCACGTCGACACGCGGATTGCCATCACACATGGTCCTCGTCTACGATGTCGAGGCCTTCGAGCTTGAGGTCGGCTTCACGCGCCTAGGGCGTGTGAAGGATCGCTACTACGACAACACGCTCGCGCAGAAGCGAAACCCGAATTACGACGTTGTACCGGGTGTCGGCGCACTCGTCCGCGAGCTCGCTCGGCAGATTCCGTCGAAGTACCGCTCCGATGATTTTCGGACGATGTCCGCCTACTACGATCGCACGGGATGGCGGCGACCATCCTACCATCTCCTTCGCCGTTGGCTCGTATCGGCGCCGGACTGTCCGGCAGCGGACGAGATTCGTCGCATCGTCGACGAACATCGCGCTTGGACGCCCGTAACGGGGATCGAGCCGTCTACGATTCGCCGCATCGACGCGCAAGTCGAAGATAGCCACGCGTTCATCGGCAACGGAATCGTCAACCACAACACCGTCGTTCTTGCGACACTGCCGAAGCTGCTCTCGTTACGGCCCGGCGATGTAACACTCGTGGTCGCGCACCGCGATGAATTGATCGAGCAGACCGTCGAGAAGATGCGCGTCGAGAATCCCGATGCGAAGGTCGGCGTCGAGAAAGCCGAACGCAAGGCGCCGGAAGACTCGAACATCATCGTCGCGACCGTGCAGACGCTCTCGGAAAAACGACTCGAGGCCTTCGTCGCGCGCTTTCACCGGCGCATCTCACTGTTCATCATCGATGAAGCGCATCACGCTGCGGCGCCGTCGTATCGCGCGATCGTCGATGCGATTCTCGCGCAACGGCCGGAAGCGATGGTTCTGGGCTTTACCGCCACGCCGAACCGTGGCGACGGCGTCAGGCTCGTCGACGTCTTCGAGAAGATCGTCTACTCGATGGACGCGCGCAAAGCGATCGATGCCGGCTACCTCGTTCCGGTCAAGTCGTATGCCGTCGCAACGACGACGAACCTCGACGACATCGCTTCACGCGGCGGCGATTTCGTGATCGGCCAACTCGCGGCAGCGGTCAACACCGTCGACCGCAATGCGCGCATCGTCGCCGCCTACAAGCAGCACACGCCGGGGATGAAAGCGCTCGTGTTCACGGCTTCCGTCGAACACGCGCGCGACGTCGCCGAAGAATTCGTTGCCCAGGGCGTCAACGCCGAGTGGGCCAGCGGCGAAACGCCCAAGGACGAACGCGAGAAGATCGTGCGCGACTTCCGCAACGGCGACCTCGACGTGCTCGTCAACTGCGGACTCTACCTCGAAGGCTTCGACGTTCCGTCGGTTCAGGTAATTCTCAATGCGCGGCCGACCAAGTCGACCACGCTCTACACGCAGATCACCGGGCGCGCGCTGCGGCCGGTCGACGAGATCGCAAACCTGCTCTCATCGACCGAATCGGCGCTGATGCGGCGCGAGCTGGTCGAGAAGAGCACGAAGCCGGCCGCGCTGATCATCGACTTCGTCGATCAGGCGCAGCGCCACCAACTCGTCACGCTGCCGTCGCTCTACGGTCTTCCGCCGCAAATCGACGCGCAGGGCCGCATGACGGCGCAAGTCGCGGAGAAGTTCGAAGAGCTGCTGCGCCGCGATCCCAAGCGTGCGGCCAAGGTGCGCTCGGCCGAAGAGATCGAGACCGCGCTGCTCGAGATCGACGGCTTCGCAGCGCCGAAAGAAATAAAGCCGACGTGGGCCCCGCTCGATCCCGATCACTGGCGTATGATTCTGCCGCCGCAGCGCATTGCGTGGGACAAGTCGGGCCGGCCGATTCCGAACTTCGGCCAGCAGTGGGATCAGTGGGTCACCGAAGCCCGGCGCATCGCACCGCACGAAGACGCCGACCGCTTCGCATCACGGATGCTCAACGTGAACCCGAAGACCGTGAAGTTCGACTCCCCGCGGATCGATGTCGAGCTCGACGGCGACGAGTACCTGACGCTCTACACGACCGACGACGTTCCCAATCGCGTGATCGACCGCAACAAGTCACTCCCGGGCGCTCTCGGCAACGCCTACGAACGCGTCAAAGAGATCCTCTCGGGCTACATGCAGATCGGCGGCCCGCCGCCGCCGCGCCCGAAGGGTCCGGGAACGAACGGTCACGGGAACACCAACGGCCACCGTCCGCCCAACGGCGCACCGCCGCACGATAACGGCGCACCGCGCCGCAAACGCGACCGCCGCGCTCGGGCCCAACGGCGCAAGCCCTAGATCCTACGCCGGCGTGAGCGCCGCCGCGGTATTCCAGGCGGCGATGACCTCGCCCGATGTTGCGACCACGCCGAAGTGCGCGCGCATGTTGTAGAGTGTACCCTCGTGTTCTTCGGTCGAGTATGCTGCCGTGCAGTCCGACATGAACACGATGTTGTAGTCGAGCATGAACCCTTGGCGCGCCGTCGACTCCACGCAAATGTTGGTCGAAACGCCGGTCATGATCAGGTTCTCGACCTTGAGCGTGCGCAAGACCGAATCGAGCCGCGTATTGATGAATGCGCTGTAACGGTGCTTGATGACGACCGGTTCGTCCGGCAGCGGCGCGACTTCGGTGAACTCGGCGCCCCAGGTGTTCTTACGGCAACAGCCGCCGACTTCGCCGCGCAGCCGCCACGTCCACGCCTCGGAATCGGTCGCAGCTTCGTGGATGGTCTGGATGAAGATCACGTGCGTTCCCGCCGCACGTGCCGCGGCCAAGAGCGCGTGCAGATTCGGGAGCATGTCCGTCGCTGCGCCCGTCGGTTGCCCGGCTTGGCCGAGCGCGCCTTCGGCCCGGCAGAAATCGTTTTGCACATCGACGACGAGAACGGCGGTCTGCGCCGGGCGGATCAGTTCCGGAAGGCTGCGCATTTACCGTACTCCTAAGCGGTCGCGGCGACGGAGTGCGTCGCGGCCCACGTATCGATGATGTCCTGCGACGCAGCCACGTAGCCGAAATGCTTCCGGTGCGTCTTCAGCGTCAAGTCGTGCGCGGCCCGATCGTATGCGGCCGAGCAGTCCGAGACGAATACCGTGTGGTAATCGAGCATGAACCCGTGGCGCGCGGTCGATTCGACGCAGACGTTGGTCGCGACGCCGAGCACGATGATGTTCTCCACCTTGAGCGTGCGCAGGACCGAGTCGAGCCGCGTGTTCACGAACGCACTGTACCGGTGCTTGATCACGACGGCCTCCGACTCGCGCGGCGCGATGCCGGTAAATTCCGCGCCCCACGTTCCCTTGAGGCAATTCTTCGCATCGGGATTCGCACGCCGGCCGACCCACGCGTCGGAATCGGTCGCCGGCTCGTGGATCGTCTGGATGAAGATCACGTTCGTCCCGTGCTCGCGGGCGGCGGTGAGAAACCGCTGCAGGGTCGGGATCATCGCCATCGCAGCGGCCGTATCCTTACCGCCTGTGCCGGCGGATCCGGCCGGCTCGCAAAAGTCGTTCTGAACGTCGACGACCAGAATTGCCGTTTTGGACGGCGCCACCAGTTCGGTCAAGCTGCGCATCGGCGCTTCTTCGGCGGCCCGCGCCGAAGAACCTCAGCGCAGGTCGCGTGAGGCGTAATAATTGAGCGCGACCGAGGGGACGCCGTCCGAAATCGTGAGGATGCCGTAGGAAAACTGCGGCATGACGCGCCGGTCGGTCGGCGAGCCGGGGTTCGCGACGATCTGCGCCCCGCGTAGCTCGACGCGCGGCCGGTGGCTGTGGCCGTAGAGGATCACGTCGGCGGGCTCGCCCGCGAACGCGGCGATCGCGTTCTCGTGCGCGTTACCGCGACCGCTATCGCCGTGCACGAGGCCGATCCGCACATCGTCGATCGTCACGACCTTGCGGCGACCGTAGCGGGTCCAAATTTCTTCGGGATCGTTATTTCCAGCCACCGCGTCGAAGGGAGCGATCGCTTCGAAGAGCGGGATCGCGAGCGCGTCGGTCAGGTCACCCATATGCAAGATGCGGCTCACGCGAGCCGCGCGCAATCCGTCTTCGAGCGCGCGCGGCAACGCGCGCCCGAAGCGCGGAAAGTGCGTGTCGGAGACCAGGCCGATGGTGGTCATCAGTTGCGTGTTTCCACAACGGACGCCACGGTCACTCTGTCGTCGAGCGCGACGCCGACCCGAAACAAGCCTTCGCCCATTGCGCGAAGCGCGCGTCCGGTCAACATCCGCAGCCCGTTGTCGAAGATGTCGCCACGGGCGAAGTCTTCTTCGAGGGCGCGGCGGCGCTCACGACCCAAGGTCGCGAGTAAATGCGGGTTCATGACACAAAAAAACCTCCCAGAGCGGAGGTTCGAACCGGTCATCGCGAGCGAACGCGGCGACTACGAAGTGCAAACCTCCAACAGCAAAATATCGTCGATTCCCATCGACATACGATTGAGTCCCCGATCGCCAAATTTCATGTACGCTGCTCCTTTCCGACGCGCGCGCTGCGCGTCCACCAAACCTATCACGGCACTACGACATTTGTCAAACGCGCGCGGCGTCTTCGCCGGCCACGAGACGCACCGCGCTCAGGAGCTCCGAGAGGAAGGACGATGCGTCCATCACGATGCCCAACGACTGGTGCGAACCACGATCGGCGAGCTTGGTCACGCTGGCCGGATTGATATCGACGCAAATCGTCTTGGTCGTTGCCGGTAGCAGATTTCCGACCGCGATCGAGTGCAGCAGCGTGCACACCATCAACGCCATTCCGATCTGCGGCACGAACGCCCGCATCGCGCGTTGCGCGTCCACGATGTCGGTGATCACCTCGGGCAGGGGGCCGTCGTCGCGAATCGAGCCGCACAGCACGACCGGAATCTTCTTCACGAACGCTTCGTACATTACGCCGCCGCGCAGCATTCCGGCGTCGATCGCCTGCTGGATGCCGCCCACGGCGCGAATCCGATTCACGGTCCGCAGATGGTGCACGTGTCCTTCTTCAACGGGATATGCATCGCGCAGATCGATGCCGAGCGACGTGCCGAAGAACTGCGCCTCCATATCGTGCACCGCGAGCGCGTTGCCCGCGTAGAGCGCGGTCACCCAACCCTCGCGAATGAGCGCCGCGAGTTGATCGGCCGCACCGGTGTGCACGATCGCCGGACCGCCGACGAGCAGCACGTCACGTCCGGCGCGCCGCACGGCAAGCAGTTCGCGCGCGACCTCACCCACGATCGCTTGGCGGGGCTTTTCGCTCGAGACGGTTGAGGCCATGAATTCGAAGACGGCTTTGCGGCGCGCGCGCTGCGGCAGGCGGACGCGCACGCCGTCGTGCCCGACGACGATCGGATCGCCGCAGTGCACGTCGTAGCCTGCGACCGTCCGCGCTCCCGCGGCGTCGACGACGATCGCGCAGTCCATCTCCGGCCGGGCGACCCCGAGCCAACGGCCGTCGATCCGCACTTCCGTCTCGAAATTCGTCGTCGCATAGAACGCCTCGGGCAGCACGCCGTCGACTGGCGCAGGCTCCAGCCGCGCGTCCTCGTCGGCGACAACATCGGCGCCGGCGTCGCGCAACCGGTCCAGAACGGCGGTCAGCGCCCCCGCGTCGGCCGCCTCCAGCCGCAACCGCGCGTACGACTGCTCCTCGACGGTCGCGCCCGGGTCCATCTCCTCGATCGTGTACGAGACCGCTTCGCGCGCATCGGTCAGCAGCCCCAAAACGTGGCTGAAGGTCCCACTATCGATGATGTGGCCGTGCAACTCGATCCGCCGAACGTGGATGTCCGCGGGCAATGACGAATCGACGTTCATGGGGTTGACGTTCGTACCGACGCCGCTCGGCAACCTTCGCGACATCACACTCCGCGCGCTCGACGCTTTGCGCGCCGCGGAACTGATCGTCGCGGAGGATACGCGCGTTGCGCGCCGGCTGCTCTCCGCACATGGGATCGCCGGGACGCTGATCTGGACCTATCACGAGCACAACGCCGCCACGTCGACCGCGGCGATCCTCGAACGCGCCGCGAGCGCCAACGTCGCCGTGGTCACCGACGCCGGAATGCCCGGCATCAGCGATCCGGGCAGCGCGCTGGTCGCGGCGGCCCGGGCGGCCGGAATCGCCGTGGACGTCCTGCCCGGCCCGACCGCTTTCGCCTGCGCCGCGGTCCTCTCGGGCTTCGATGTCCGGCGCTTCGCGTTCGAGGGCTTTCCGCCGCGCACGTCCGGTGCGCGCAAAGCGGCGTTTCGCACGGCCATGGCACGCGGCATCCCCAGCGTCTGGTATGAGTCGCCGCACCGCATCGCCGCGGCGCTCGCCGATCTGGCGGAGATTGCGCCGGATGTTCCGACCTTTCTCGTGCGCGAATTCACCAAGCTCTACGAACAGCAGATCACCGGCACGCCGGCCGAAGTCGCCGCCGCACTGCCCGATCCGATGCGCGGCGAGGTTGCGTTCGTGATCGACGCGGGCGTCGTCGCAGCGAAGACCGATGACGAAGCCGGCACGATCGACGACCGGATCGACGCTCTTCTCGCCGCCGGCGTCTCCACCGCCGCAATCGCGAAGCAGCTCGCGGCCGGCGGCGCGGGCGAACGCAAGGCGTTGTATGCCCGGGTCGGCGCGCGGCGCAGCGAAGGTGCCGGCGCAACCGAAGCGGGAACGCCCGAACCGTGACCGACCGCGCCTTTTACGTTACCACGCCGATTTACTACATCAGCGGTACGCCGCACATCGGCCACGCCTACACGACGATCGCGGCAGATATTCTCGCGCGCACGGCGCGGGCGTGGGATGGCGAGGCGCGCTCGCTGACCGGCACCGACGAACACGGACAGAAAGTCGCGCAAGCGGCCGAAGCAGCAGGCGAGAGCCCGCAGGCGTACGTCGACGAACTCGCGCCGCAGTGGAAGGCACTGGCGCCGGCATTCGACGCGCACTTTTCGGACTTCATCCGGACGACCGAACCGCGGCATCGCGTCGCGTGTCTTGCGCTCTTCGAGAAGATGCGCGCCAACGGCGACGTGTACGAGGGGACCTACGAGGGCTGGTACTGCACGAACGACGAGACGTTCTGGCCCGAGGCCAAACTCATCGACGGGCGCTGTCCGAATCCGGAGTGCCGCCGCGAAGTGCAGTGGCTGTCGGAAAAGAATTGGTTCTTTAGACTTTCCGCGTACACCGGCCGGCTGATCGCGCACTTTAAAGCCAAGCCTGAGTTCTTGCGTCCGCAATCCGTGTACAACGAGATGATGCGCACGCTCGAGGGCGGCCTCGAAGATCTTTCGATCTCGCGCTCGACGATCGATTGGGGCATTCCACTGCCCGGCGGCGGCGTGCTCTATGTGTGGTTCGATGCGCTGATCAACTATATCACCGCGCTCGGCTATCCCGACGAGCGCGGTCTCATGAAAAAGTACTGGCCGGGCACGCACCTGATCGGCAAAGAGATCGCGCGCTTTCACACGCTCATCTGGCCCGCGATGCTGTGGTCGGCCGGCCTAGCGGAACCTGCACGGGTATTTGCGCACGGCTGGTTACTCACCGACGGCGAGAAGATGTCGAAGAGCCAAGGCAACGTCGTCGACCCATTCAATCTCGTCGACCAATTTGGTGCCGATGCAGTGCGCTACTTTCTTTTTCGCGAAGCGCCGTTCGGCAGCGATTTCTCGATCTCGTTCGAGAAGCTGCGGATGCGCCACAACTCCGACCTCGGCAACGACCTCGGCAACTTGCTGCGCCGATCGCTCGCGATGCTCACGAAATATCGCAACGGCCTCGTTCCCGCCGCGAGCGAATCGCAGCTCGGCGACCGGTTTGCCGACATCGGCGCGCAAGTCCACGAGCACGTCATGGCGATGCGTTTCCGCGAAGCGCTCGACACGATCTGGGAGCTGATCACCGCACTCAACCGCGAGATCGACGACCGCAAACCGTGGGAACTCTACAAACACGAGCGCGGCGTCGAACTCGACGCGCTGCTCTACGATCTCTGCGAGGGCCTGCGCTTCGTCGCGATCCTGATCTACCCGTTCATGCCCACCAAAGCCACCGAAATGTGGCACCAACTCGGCCTCGCCGGCACCCCCGATGTGCGCTGGCAAGACGAACTGCGCTGGGGCGCCCTCGCCGCCAACACCCAAACCGCCCCTGCCGACGCCCTCTTCCCGCGCCTCGAGCCGCCCGCCGCTTAGGTGCCCGCAGCGGCAATTTCGCTACGACCGGCCCGCGACGGCGATCGCGATTTCGTCGAACGCGTCTACTTCGAAACGCAACGCTGGCTCATCGAAGCACTGTTCGGTTGGAGCGACGATGAAACGGAGCGGGCAAATTTTGCCGACTCGTACGATGCGGCGAATACGCAGATCATCACCGTCGACAATGAGGACGCCGGCTGGTTGACCGTACAACGCGGCCGGGACCTCAACTTAGACTCGATCTACCTCGCTCCGCAGCAGCAGCGTCGGGGCGTGGGCACCATTCTCATTCAGCGGCTCATCGCCGAAGCGGATAGGAGCGGGATGCTCGTGCGGCTCAGCACGGCGAAGATCAATCCCGCCCGGCAACTCTACGAGCGGCTGGGGTTCGTCGTCGTGGATGAAGGTCCGTATAAAGTTCATATGGAGCGCCGTCGCCGCTCCTAAGGATCCAGCGCAGATCGCCGCTACGGGCGGAACGACCAGTCGGCGACGTTCCAGAACGTCGAACCGATCACCGGCGGTCGCACGCCTTGAAGATTCACGCTGCGCATGTCGATGATCTCGGCCCAGCGCAGCACGTAGTACGGAAGCTCGCGCAGCTCGATCACCTGAATTCGATCGTAGAGCACCTTGCGTTGCGCAACGACGGGCGTCGAGGCGGCTTCGTTCTCCAGGCGCGTCAGTTCGGCATTCGCGTAGAACGAAAGGTTGTTGCCGTGCGGCGGTATCTGATCGGCGTCGTTCACCGAAATTCCGTTCGGGTCGGGTACCGCTTTTACGAACGCCGAGAGCGCGACGTCGGTCTTACCGCCGTAAAACGGTCCACCGAACGCGGCCGGCGCGAAAAATGTCGAGGCCGGGTACGTCTTGATTACCGTCTCGACGCCGATCTGCTTCCAGCTCTGCTGCAAAAGAACGCCGGTTTGATCGCGCGTGACGTTACCGACCGGAAAATTCAGCGTGATGGACAACCGTTGGCCGCCCCTCACCCGCACCCCGTCGGCTGCCATCTTCCAGCCGGCTTCGTCGAGCAGTCGCCCGGCGCGAACCGGATCGTAGGGGTAGTACGTCAATCTCCGGTTGTACCAGGGCGTCAGCGGGTTTTGATTCGTCGGACCGAGCGCACCCAGACCGTGCGCGACTTTGACGAAAATCTCGCGCAAATCGAAGCCGTAGCACAAGGCCAGACGTACCCGGCGGTCGTCCAGCGGCGGGTGCATGGTGTTGAAGGTAAGGTGTTCCCAGAACGACTGCGTGTTGACCGCCGGCAGCATCCCGGGGACCGGCCCGAGGTTCGTGTAGGTGGAGATGTTCACGCGGTCGGCGACGTCGAGTTCGTTCGTCCGCACCGCGATCATCATCGTGTTGTCGTTCGTCAGAAAGCGAATGACGACGCGGTCGATCTTCGGGACGCCGCGAAAATAGTCTGGATTCGCCTCGAGCTCGATGTCGCTCCCGCGATGCCACGCCACGAATTTGAACGGGCCGCTTCCGACCGGCGCGGCGTTGAAGTCGATGTGGTTGAGGTCCGGAAAGTTCTTGAGCAGATGTTCCGGCACGATCGAGCCACCGATGCGATCGCTGAACGCGTCGATGGCCGGCGCCCACGGACGCTTGAGGACAAGACGGGCGGTGTAGGGGTCGGGCGTCTCGACGCGCGCGATCTCATCGTACGGGTTGGTAGACCCGACTTGGTTCTTCGGGTTGATCAGCGCCGCAAAGGTGAAGGCTACATCGGCCGAGGTGACCGGAACGCCGTCGTGCCAGCGCGCGTTGCGCACGAGGTGATAGGTGATCGAGCGTCCGTCGGCCGCGATGTCACCGTTGGCGCGGCTCGGAACCCGCACCGCCAAGTCCGGCACTTGGTTGCCGCGATCGTCGTAGCGCGTCAAGCCGCTGAAGAGAAACTGCATGAGGTCGGATTCGACGGCCAGGGTTGCGACGATCGGTGAAAGCGTTCCGGGCTCTTGCGTCAGCGCAACGCGCAACTCGCGACCGCCCGCCGCGCCGGCCGGCGGCGCGGCGGAGGCGAGCAGTAGCATTGCCAGCACGACGATCGGTGTACGCAGCATGCTCAGGCCGACACGATTCGCCGCACCTACCGGTGCGGTACCGGCGGGGCCATCGCCGGGCGGCGGGGCGGGGCGAGCAGGGCCGTCACGTGCGCGTTTGCCACGATGCGGCCGTCGAGCATGTAGGCGACTTGGTTGTCATCGATCTGATCGAGCCGGTAGAGATAGTTCGCCATCATGCCGGCCGACTCGCGCATGCCCTTTGCCGACGTATCGGCGAGCCAGTTGATCCGTTCGAGCCGCGCGCCGTTGCTCAGATGGAAGTGCGCGACCGGATCGAGCGCACGCTTTCCGCGTTTCGCCTCGAGCAAATAATGGGCGGCAAGTTGCATCAACGGGGTCTTCAGCGTCGCGGCCGCGCTGACGTCGCGCGTCCAGGCCCGGTTGACGAACATTGCTTTGAGCGGATCGGTCGCGCCGTCGGATCCGCCTTGCGTCTCGATCCACTCCCGAAAGCGCGGCATCGGCGAGAGCGTGACGAAGGTGCGCAAGTTGCGGAACTCATGCGCGAGTTCTTGGACGACGCGCTTGATCAGCGCGTTGCCGAAGCTGATTCCGTCGAGACCGCGCTGGCAATTTGAAATCGAATAGAAGATCGCGTTCGTCGCGTGCGATGCATTCGTAACCGGCGCGCGCTGATCGAGCAACGAGGCCATCTCGCCCGTCATTTCGACGGTGAGCGCGACCTCGACGAAAATCAGCGGTTCGTCAGGCATGGCCGGATGCATGAACGCAAAGCAGCGGCGGTCGACATCGAGCCTGTTCTTGAGGTCCAACCAGCCGCGAACTTCGTGTACGGCTTCGTAATGACCGAGCTTTTCGAGCAACGACGCCGGCGCGTCCCACGATATGCGGCGCATCTCGAGAAATCCGATATCGAACCACGCGGCGAGCAAATCTTTGAGATCGGCATCGAGCGGCCGCAGCTCCGGCGCGGTCTTGACGATGTCGAGCAGATCCGCGCGCATCTCGACCAGAAACTTTACGCCGCTCGGAAGACTGTTGAAGGCGCGCAATAACCGGACCCGCGGCGGGATGAGTGCGGCACGCAATTTGCGTTCGGCCTCGGAACGTTGGGCCGCCTCGGTCGCAGCGGCCACCTCGGCGATCGCGGCATCGACCGCGACGCGGTCCACATCGAAGCCGGCGAGGACCTCGAAAAACCGCTGGTGTGCCGTCGCAGCCAGCGCGGCGTAGCGCGCGCCGATCTCCATCGTGCGATTGCGGGTCGCGATATCGCCGCCGCGCCCCTCGATGCAGGCAGCCATCTCTCCCCGTAGCTGCTCGACGTCGAGATGCGTCCCATCGCCGCCGAGCGGCTTGGTAAGGTGGAACGCGGCGGCGGCGATGTCGCGGAACGATTTCACGGGCAGGCCTTGAGTTCGCCGCGGAGGTCCGCGGAATCTTCCGTTTCAAGCGGAAGGGAGAGCGGACAATGATCGACACCCACGCGCACGTCCACGATCGCCAGTTCGACGGCGATCGCGAAGCCACCATCGCGCGCGCGCGCGCGGCCGGGGTGAACGCGATCGTGACGATCGGCTGCGACCTTAGTGACAGTGAGCGCGCGATTCGTACGGCCGAGACCTATGGGCTGGTCGCAACGGTCGGCATTCATCCGCACGAGGCCAAGGACGCGCCGGCCGATATCGCTGCCGCCTTCGACGGACTGCGCGCCGGCGCGGCCGCGCCGATCGTGGCGATTGGGGAAACCGGGCTCGACTACCACTACAACCATAGCCCCGCGGCGGTCCAGCGCCGCGTGCTGCGCGAGCAGATCGCCTATGCCCGCGCCGCAGCGTTGCCGGTCGTCTTCCACCAGCGGGAAGCATACGACGACTTCGTCGGCATTTTGCGCGAAACGTGGGACCGCGCGACGATGCGCGGCGTGATTCATTGTTTCACCGGCGACACCGGGCAAGCGCGCACGTTCGTCGACGAATTCGGCATGCTGCTCGGAATAGGCGGCGTCGTGACGTTCAAGACGGCCGAGCCGTTGCGCAACGCCGTGCGCGCGGTCGGCTTGGCGGCGATCGTCATGGAGACGGACTGTCCCTATCTCGCGCCGATTCCGTATCGCGGCAAACGCAACGAACCGGCGTTCGTCATCGAGAGTGCGAGCGCCGTGGCGACGCTCTTGGGCGTCGACCGCACCGACGTCATAGCGACGACGACGACGACCGCTAAGCGGCTCTTCGGCCTACCCTAACGCCGGCGCTCGGCCGCGAATCATGTCGGCGGCTTTTTCCGCCATCATGATGACGCATGCGTTCGTGTGCGCCGACACGAGATCGGGCAGCGCCGACCCGTCGACGACGCGCAACGCCTCGATGCCGCGCACGCGCAACTCGGGATCGAGAACGCACGCGGCGTCCGTCCCCATGCGAGCGGTACTGACCGGATGACTGACCGTCGTCGCCGTCGAGCGGATGTATGCGTCGAGCTCGTCGTCCGACTGCAGGTTCGGCCCCGGCAGCAGTTCCACGCCGCGGTACGAATCGAGCGCCGATTGACGTGCGATCTCGCGTCCGCGCCGCAAGCCCTCGCGAAGCGTGGCAATATCGTCGGGCACGGATAAGAAGTTGTGATGGATGCGCAGCGTCGCACGCGGGTCGGCAGACGTCAACCGGACCTCGCCCCGGCTCTTCGGATGCAGCACGACCGGCGTGATCGCCCACCCGTCGTCATAGGCGGGCAGGACGCCGGGAAACCACGGACGCGCGCTGGGCGGCGCACCGCGCACTAAGAACTCGATATCCGGAACGTCCAGTTCCGGTTGCGTCTTGACGAAGGCTTGGACGCCGAAGGGCAACACCGTGGCCGGGCCGCGGCCGAAGAGATAGGCCTGCGCCATCGCGACGGCGGCCCGGTCGTAACGCATCGTGCTGTGAAAGAGGCCGGGCTTGAGCCGCTTCCAAAGCGTCTCTGCTTTCAAATGATCCTGCAGGTTGTTGCCGACCGGCAAATCGGCAATCGGCACGATGCCGACTTCGCGCAGGTGGTCGGCCGGGCCGATGCCCGAGAGCATCAACAGCTGCGCGGAGTTGAACGTGCCGCCGCACAGAACGACTTCGGCGCCGGCTTCCGCGACCACGGTCACGCCGTCGCGAGAATACTCGACACCGTAGGCCTTCGTCCGGTTCAGCAGCACGCGATGCGCCAGCGCATGTTGCAGGACGGTGAGATTTGGGCGGTTCATGATGCCGCGCAGATACGCAGCGGAGGTCGACGAACGGCGGCCGTTCCGAATGCTGAATTGGGTGCGACCGAACCCGACCGTCTGCGCATTGTAGTCGCCGGTGCGCGGATAGCCGTTGGCCTCGGCGGCGGATACGACCGCGTCAAAAAGCGGATCGGTCGACCGCGCGCGTTCGACGCCGATGGGGCCCGAACCGCCGCGCAGGGGCGTCTCACCATCTTCCCACGATTCAAGGCGTTTGAAGTACGGCAACACGTCGTTCCACGCCCACCCCGTCGCGCCATCACGCGCCCACCGATCGTAATCGCCGGGATTGCCGCGGGTGAACGCCATGAAATTGATCGACGACGAGCCGCCGAGAACTTTTCCGCGCGGCAAGGTGAGCGTCCGGCCCGCTAAACCGTCCTCCACGACCGTCTCATACGTCCAGTCGAACATCCGGTGTTTGATCAGCATGCCGAGACCGATGGGCACGCGGATATACGGATGCGCGTCCGGCCCGCCGGCTTCGAGCAGCAGCACGCGGGTTGCGGGGTCTTCGGTGAGACGATGAGCGAGCACGCAACCCGCTGAGCCTGCGCCGACAATCACGTAGTCGTATCGTATTGGAACGGCCATCAGCGTGTGCTTCTCGCCCAGGGCCGCTTCACACTTTTGCGGTAGTAGGTGCACCCGAGGGCGCTGATGTTTTTGCGAAATTGCTGGTACGCGGCGGGCTGGTCCAAGGATATCGGAACGGCATTGCTGCCGCGGCGGCTACTCGATGAGCCGGTCGTTCTCTTTCGCACGGGCGACGGCAGCGTCGCCGCACTCGAGGATCGCTGCTGCCACCGCGCGGCGCCGCTCTCCCGCGGCGTCCTCGACGGCGACGCCGTGCAGTGCGGCTATCACGGACTCAAATTCGATCGCACGGGCGCGTGCGTTGAAATTCCGGGTCAAGCCCATGTGCCGAACGACGTACGCGTGCGAAGTTACCCCGTCGTGGAGCGTTGGAACACCGCGTGGATCTGGATGGGCGATCCCGCAAAATCCGACGCTGCCGGCATACCCAATCTCGCCTGGCTCGACGATCCGGCATGGCGCATCACGCCGGGCTATCTTCACCTCAACGCAAACTATCAGTTGCTCACCGATAATTTGCTCGACTTGACGCACGTCAGTTACTTGCACAAGCGAACGCTGGCGGGCGATCCGCGTGAAGCAACGACGCCGCAAAACATGGAGATTTTGCCGGACGGCGTGCGAGCCGGGCGCTGGATGCTTGGTTTCAAACCGCCGCCGCTGTTCGCCGCAGCCGGCAACTTTACCACAGACGTGGACCGCTGGCAATTCGCGACGTGGCATCCACCGTCGGTCGTGTATCTCGACATCGGCTGCGCGCGGGCCGGCACGGGCGCACCCGAAGGCGATCGCTCGCAGGGCATCTCGATGTGGTCGAACCACTTGCTAACGCCCGAGACCGCAACGACGACGCACTACTTCTTCAGTTTTGCGCGCAATTTCGGACTCGACGATGAAAACTTGTCGCGCATCCTCTACGAGGGTTCGCGCGAGACGTTCCTCGAGGACAGCGAACTGCTCGAAGCGCAGCAACGAAATCTCAACGCGGGCTCGATCGAGGGACTGCACAACATACGCGCCGACGCCGCACAGATCCAAGCCCGCCGGATGCTCGATGCGTTAATCGTAGCGGAACAGTCTTAGGCCGTCGTTGCGGGCGCGGGGGTGCGGCCGCGGATCATGTCGGACGCTTTTTCAGCCAGCATGAAGACGGCCGCGTTCGTGTGCGCCGAGACGAGATCGGGGAACGCGGAGGCATCGACCACGCGCAGGCCGTCGATGCCGCGCACGCGCAAGTCCGGATCGAGAACGCAATTCTCACCGGTTCCCATGCGGCACGTGCTGACCGGATGGCTCACGGTCGTCGTCGTGCGGCGCAGATGGGCATCGATGTCTGCGTCGCTCGTCACGTTCGGGCCGGGCGAAAGTTCGACGTCGCGGAAGGCGTCGAGCGCCGGTTGATTACCGATCTCGCGCGCCAGCCGGAAGCCCTGACGCAACTTCGCGATATCGGCCGGCGCGGAGAGATAGTTATACTGGATGCGCACCGGTGCGCGCGGGTCGGCGGAGTTCAAGCGCACGGTACCGCGGCTTTCCGGATGCAGAATGACCGGATCGATACCGAAGCTATCGGTATACTGCGGCAAGATGCCGGGAAAATGCGGGCCGGCGCCGATCGGCGCGGTACGCAGCATGAACTCGAGGTCGGGTACGGTGAGGTCGGGGCTCGTCTTGACGAACGCTTGGATGCCGAGCGGCAGCACCGTCGCGGGCCCGCTGCCGAACAGGTACGCTTGTACCATCGCCAGCGCGACGCGGTCGTAGCGCAAGAACTTGTGGAACGCGCCGCGCGGAGGACGCCGCTTCCACATCAGCACCCCTTTCAGGTGATCTTGCAAGTTCTCACCGACCGGCAGCACGGCCACCGGCGTGATGCCGAATTCACGCAAGTGATCCGCCGGGCCAATGCCGGAGAGCATCAATAGTTGCGGCGTGTTGAACGAACCGCCGCTCAAGATTACTTCGCGCGCGGCCTCCGCGCTCGCCGTCACGCCCTTGCGCGCATATTCGATGCCGTGCGCTCGCGTGCCGTCGAGCAGCACGCGTTGCGCCAGAGCCTGCGTCAGCACGGTGAGATTCGGACGCTTCATGATATCGCGCAAGTAGGCGCGCGACGCCGATGCCCGGCGGCCGTTGCGAAGGCTAAACTGCGTGCGGCCGAATCCGACGGTCTCGGAATTGTAGTCGGCCGTCAGCGGATAACCGCACGCCACGGCGGCGGCGTTCATCGCCTCTTCGATGGGATCGTCCGTCTTCGCGAACTCCACCGCAACGGGGCCGGACCCGCCGCGCAAGGCCGTCTCGCCGCCTTCCCACGTTTCGACACGCTTGAAATACGGGAGCACCTCGTTCCACGACCAGCCGGTCGCGCCGTTGTCCGCCCACCGGTCGAAGTCGCCGGCGGAGCCGCGCGTAAACGCCATCATGTTGATCGATGACGAACCACCGAGGACTTTGCCGCGCAGCGTCATGAGTTCGCGGCCGGCCATGCCTTCCTCGGCAACGGTGTTGTACTGCCAATCAAACATGCGGTGCTGGTGCAGCTTGCCTACGCCGATCGGCACGCGCAGATACGGATGCACGTCGTCACCGCCGGCCTCAAGCAGCAGCACGCGGGTTGCGGGATCTTCGGTAAGCCGGCGCGCGAGCACGCAGCCCGCCGAGCCCGCGCCGACAATGATGTAATCGTACGTCGTTCCAGACATCGTCCCGTCATTGTGTCATCGCGGACGGGATGACCTCGGCGACCGGCCGGGCGGTCGACCAGTTGCGCTCGAAGGCCGCGCGCAAACCAATCACAACGCTGGGTTCACGCGTTGCCAAACCCCAGTCGCGCTGAGCACCGTCGGCACCGCGCGCGTACGTCGCGTTCGCCGAACCAACCCACGCATCGCGGCCGGCTACGGCCAGCTTTTCATCGAGGTCACCGTGGCGCGGATCGCCGACGCGCACCTCGGTGCCAAGTGCGGCGAGGCGCGCGAGGTGCGCCCGCTCGAGGCGATTACCGGGTTCGGCAACCTCGCGGCCGGCGACGATCAATCGGGTTGGCTGGTGGGCCTCGGCCCGGTGAAGCAGCGCCTCGTAGATCGCCCCGTTGCCGAACGACTCGCTCTCGACCGTGAGCGGCGCCGTGCCGGCATCCCGAATCACGCCGGCCTCGAGGCGCTGCGCCCCGGATTTCGTCGTCGCCAAATGCCCGTCGGCCCCCGGGGCCCCGGCGACCGCGGACGCCACCGCGGCGACATCGCCGGCGGCGTCGTCCCGCAGGATGCGCTCGGCGCCCCCCGAGGCCCAGTTGCGGTCGTCGAGCCAGGCGACGCCGTCCACGACGGCCGCCTTAAGATGAAGGACCGGCTCGTTTGGCTCGGTTGCCTCGGCGTGTGCGCCGGCAGCCCGCAAGGCGGCGAGCGAGGCAGCGTTGGCCTCGTGCAGCGTCCCGGCGGCATTGTCGAGCGGGTCGCGCTCGAGGCGGACCCGCACATCGGCACCGCGCCGGGCGGCCGCCTCGAGGGCGTCGAGCACGCTGCCCGCCCGTAGGGTATAGGCGGTGAGGGCGATCGTTCGGGCGTGCTCGAGGGCCGAGACGAAGCCGGCCACGCTTTGAAGAGAAATCACCCTTGCCTCTCACCGCGTGGGGTATCGGCGGCAAGCCCAAAGTGAAGAACCCTCGCTTTGGCGAACGAATCGGGTCGACACGAATGGATAAGGCTCTCTACGTCCGCGAGATGTTTGCGGAGATCGCACCGCGCTACGACGCGACCAACAAACTGCTCACCGCCGGCGCGGACGAGGGCTGGCGCAAGCGCGCCGTTACGGAACTGGCCGCGCCGCACGGGGGCCGCATCATCGACCTGTGCTGCGGTACCGGCGACCTGGCGTTCCACCTCGTCCGGAACGACCCGACGATCGAGGTGACGGGCACCGATTTTTGCACGCCGATGCTCGCCGGCGCGCACGCGCGCGCACCGCGCGAGGATCGCGGCGGCCGCACGACGTTCATCGAAGCCGACGTCATGGCGCTGCCCTTCGGCGATGCATCGTTCGACGGCGCAACGATGGGTTTCTCGATGCGCAACGTCGTCGACATCGTCGCCACGCTGCGCGAAGCGCGGCGCGTCCTCAAACCCGGGGCGCGCTTTGTGAACCTCGACGTTTCGAAAGCGCCGAACGCGCTCTTCCGCCGGTTGTTCAACCTGTATTTTTACGGGCTCGTGCCGCTCGTCGGCGGCCTCGTCGGCGGATCGAAATCCGCGTATACCTATCTGCCGAATTCGCTGACGAATTATCCCGATGCCGACGAACTCGCGGTGCGGTTTCGCAGCGCCGGTTTTTCCGAGGTTCGCTATGTGCGGCTCGGCGGCGGCGCCATCGCCGTGCATGTGGGAGTCGCATAGTGCTCGAACGCGTAACGGCCGATCACGACCTCTACGGCATGGTGGAAGACTTCTTCCACAACTCGTTTTCGACCGATAACGCCCTGATAACCGAAGCCGTGCGCCGCATGCTCGATGCGGGCGGCAAACGTTTGCGCCCGCGTTTCACGCTGCTCGGCGCGGCGGCGATCGGCGCGGTCGACGTGCGCGAACATCTCCCGCTCGCTGCGTACATGGAACTCATTCACGTCGCGACGCTCATCCACGATGACGTCGTGGATAACGCAGATACGCGCCGCGGGGTCAACGCGACCGCGGTCGACTTCGGCAATCGCGTGAGCGTGCTCGCCGGCGACTATCTCTTCGCGTGGATCTTCAAAAACGTCACCGCGACCTACAGCCATCCGATCCCGCATATTCTCAGCGCAACGCTCGCCGACATCACCGACGGCGAAGTGCTGCAGTTGCGGTCGCTGGGCAATCTCGAAGTCACGATCGACGAGTACGTCGAGATCGCGGCGAAGAAAACGGCGCGCTTGTTCGCGAGTTCGGCCGAGTGCGGCGCCTTGGCGGCCGGCGGCCCGGCGCTCAAGATCGCGGCGCTGCGCGAGTTCGGCCAGGCCTACGGCATCGCGTTTCAGATGCAGGACGACCTGCTCGACATGACTTCGACCGAGAGCGCGCTGGGCAAGCCGGTCGGGAACGACCTCACCGAAAAGAAGATGACCATCCCCCTCATTCTCGCCCTCGAGGATGCGGATCGGGAATTTCGTGCCGACGTGGAACGTTTCTACGCCGAAGACGATACGACACAATCGCGGATCGCCGGCGTCATTGCCGGGATAGCAAGGCAAGGGGGCTTCGAGAAGACGCAGGCGGCGATCGCCGAGTATCTCGAACGAGCCAAAGCCTCGCTCGCGCCGATCGGAACCGCGCCGGCGCGCGCGGAGTTCGTAGCGGTCGCCGACGCGTTGCTCTCCGCGAACTGATTTGCCCGTGGTAATCTAGGAGTCACTTATGTTTTCACCCATCGAGATCGCCGCCGTCGTCGGCGTGGCCATCCTGATCTTCGGCGCCGACAAGCTGCCGAAGCTGGCCAAGAGCGCGGGGCAAGCCAAAAAGGAATTTCTGATCGGACAGGCTGAGGCCGACGTCGCCGCGGAGCGCGCGCGCGACGAAGCGCGCAAGACGGCCACGGCCAACGTCGAGGCGGCCGCGGCAGCCGGGACACCGGTAACCCCCGATCCACAGACGGGCGCCGCGATTCCGACTACTACCGCACCGCCGCACGCGGGTTAGGGGTCTCCGGCGAGCATGCTGGCAGCCCGTCCACCCTCCGGGGGGTCGGACGACGCAGACTGGGATCAAAAGGAGATGCCGTTCACGGAGCACCTGCGGGAGCTTCGGACACGGCTCTTCATCTGCGCGGGCACGGTCTTCGGCATCGCGGTGCTTGCACTGTGGCCCGCCCAGCAGCTAATTCCGATCATCACCCGCACGTATTTCCACGGGATGAAGCTCAACGCGTTCGGGCCGGCCGACGCCGTGTGGGCGATCTTCAAGTTTGCGATCTACATCGCGATCGTGATCGGCTTGCCGGTCATCCTCTATCAGATCTGGATGTTCGTCGTTCCGGCGATCCATCCAAAAACGCGCAAAGCGGTGTACATCTACGTCGCACCGTCGATCGTCCTGGCCGCTGCCGGAATTGCCTTCGCGCATTTTCTGGTGCTGCCGCGCGTCATCGGCGCGCTGCTCACCATTACGACCAGTATCGCCGAGCCCGTTTTCGGCATCGAGGCGACGATCAATCTCGTCCTCTTGCTCTTCCTCGCGTTCGCGCTGATTTTCCAGACGCCGGTCATTATGGTCTTACTCGCGCGCATCGGCCTGGTCAACTCCGGCTTCTTGCGCACGAACCGTAAGTACATCGGTTTCGGGATATTGGTCGTCGGTGCCGTCCTCGCACCCGACGGTAGCCCCATAACGATGATGTTACTCGCCGGACCGATGTACGTGCTCTTCGAGAGCTCGATCTGGCTCATCGTTCTTTTGGAAAAATCGTGGAAGCGCTCCGGCGAAACGCCCTAGGCGGCGTCAAGGAACTAGTCGACGAGTTCCTCATCCTCTTCGCGAACGTGCTCTTCGCCGTTTCGCTCTTTGCCGTCTGGGGCGTGCTCACGCTGATCGGCGTGATCGTCGACCAGAACAAAGGCGCCGACTTCTACTGGCAAAACTACACGCCGATGCTGGCGCGCGTCGTGCTGCGCCTGCATCTCGACAACATCTACCACTCGCCGGCCTATATCGGCATCATCGGCTTGATCCTCATCTCGATGACGGTCGCCACGTTCCGCCGCGTGATCCCGGCGCGCTTGCCCGCGTTACGGCCGGTGAAGATCGACAAGATCCCGCTCAACGCATCGATCGCCGTCGAGGGCGACGAGCAGGACGTGCGCGCGCGCGTACAAAGCTTCTTCGCCGAGCGCGGCTGGCAGATTCGCAAGCGTGAGTTCGGCGGCGAAGAGTGGTCGTTCGTCGACAAGCACAACTGGGCGCGCCGCGGCGTACTCGTCGCGCACGTCGGCTTCGTCATCATCGCAGCCGGCACGACGATCTACTGGGCGACCGGCTACAGCGGTCAGTTCGCCGTGTTATCGGGCACGACGGCGACGATCCCGCAGACCGGCGCAACCGTTGCGCTCAAGCAATTCGGTTATCAGATCGAGCCCGTCGTCACCAAGAGCGGGATCGTCTATCAGCCGATCGACTACGTTTCGCATGCGATCGTCACCGGCAAGGACGGCGTCGCGCACGATGCCGTCATCCGCGTCAACCAGCCCTATGACGTCGACGGCGTGAAGGTCTATCAGGCGACGTACGGCTTCGCGATCACGTTCGTCCTCACCAAAGACGGCCACGCAATTGCGGGGCCACCGAGCGGTCCGATCAAGGAGGGTGAGGCATTCGACATCCCCGGGACCTCGCGGGCGATTCAGTACCGCTCGTTCGTCGGGACGATCGATCGCCGCACCGGCCAATCCGGGCCCGACCCGCGCCCCAACGATCCCGGCGTCGTGATCGAGGCGTTCGATGCCGACGCACCGCTCGGTGACGTGCTGGTCCCGCTCGGAGCCGCCCTCAATCTCGGCGCGGGCTACGCGCTGACGCCGCAGAAGTACACGCTCTATTCGGGCTTCCAGTACCGCTACGATCCGGGGATATCGCTCGTGCTGATCGGCGCGTGCGTCCTGGTGCTGGGCCTGTGCATCTCGTTCTACCTCTTGCCGGCGCGCCTCTACGTCGTGGTGACCGGCGCCGGGCGCTCGTGGAACGTCGGAATTGCCGCCACGACCGTCAAGGGTTATGATATTTTCGAGGATCGCTTCCGTGAGATCGTCGAAGCCTTACGCCGTACGCCTCAGGCCAGTTAGGACAACCGCATGCTCGATCCGCTCAAAGTTGCCATCGACCACAACCTGGTGGTCTTCACGCTCGCAACGTACGTTGTGGGAACGCTCGTCTTGATCGGATACTTTCTGCTGCGCACGCCGCTGCTGCAACGCATCGGCGCGATCTTGGCGTGCCTTGCTTGCGCGCTGCAGTTCGTCGAACTGGGAACGCGCTGGAACATGACCGGCGTCTGGCCGCTCACGAACCTCTACGGCTCGCTCTCGCTCTTTAGCGGTCTCGGCGTGCTGATCTACATCATCTTCGCCTCGAAATACGATCTGTGGCTGATCGGCGGCGGCGTGCTCGGCATAAGCGCGATCGCCTTCGGCTACGCCACGACGTGGAACGAGGGCTACATGCCCGCCGTCCCCGCACTGCAGTCGTACTGGATCAAGGTCCACGTGCCGATCGTCGTGTCGTCCTACGCGTCGTTCATGGTGGCGTTCGTCGTGTCGTCGCTGTACTTGTTCAAGGCCTACGGCGAACGGCGTTTCTCCGGGGGAACCCGCATCATCCGAGCGAGTGCGGCCGGGGCCGGCACCGTTAGCATGACAGTCGCCACGCCACCGGCGAGCGCGCTGGAAGCCAACGCGTCGCGCACCGAAACGCCCAACGTCGCCTCGGCGGCTGCGGCCGGCGATCCGTTCGCGCTGTGGCTGGCCGGACTACCATCGCTCGCGCGACTCGACATGCTGACCTACCGCATCATCGCGATCGGGCTCGTGCTGCTGAGCGTCGGCATCATCACCGGCGCGATGTGGGCCAACGAAGCGTGGGGCGCGTACTGGTCGTGGGATCCGAAGGAAACCGCCGCGCTGCTCTCATGGATCATCTACGCCTCCTTCATGCACTTGCACACACGCAACGCTTGGCGCGGCGAACGCAGCGCATGGGTAAGCATCGTCGGCTTCGCGTCGATCATGTTCTGCTACCTCGGCGTAAACATCTGGATCAGCGGCCTGCACAGCTACAAAATGTAGGTTCGGTGCGTTCTCAGTCGCCGTGCGGTTGATGCCAGATGGCATCGATGTCGTCGGGCAGATTGGACGTGCCGCGTTTGAGGAAGTACGTGATCTGCCAGATCGTTTCTTCGGACAACGCACCTTTGAAGGACGGCATGCCGGTGAAGCGGATGCCGTGCTCGATCTTCCAGTAGGTCTCGCCTTCGGGGTCGTCGTCGACGCCGTGCTCGGCGAACTGCGGCGCGTTGATGTACATGCCTTTCGACACGTTGGACGCATCGCTGCCCGCGCTGCCGTGGCAGACGGAGCAGTTCGTCATGTACGCATTCGCGCCGGCGACCTCCACGTCTTCAGTCGACGGGCCGAACGGATACGGCGGCTGCGGTGCTTCGCGCGCGATCGTCGCGTTCAGCATGTGCTTCGCGGCCCAGCGCTCCATCGGGAACGGCGGCGGCGCATCGGCGGCCATCGGAAAATAGCCGAACCATATCAGCGCAAATCCACCCCCGATGAGCAGCACAACAACGGTCGCTAGGCCCAAGAGGTAGGATCTCATCGGGGCATCCTTCGGGGGCGCAACGGATGGCACCGCCCGCGCGGTTGAAGGCGTAATGGCCGTCACGCTGACCCCCGGAATCGCCCTCGAAGACTTGACATTCAGTAACGCCTTTGCCGGCCTTGGCGAGCGCTTCTATGAAACGCGTACGCCGAGCGGGCTCGAAGGGGCGCGCCTCGTTGCCATGAGCGCCGACGCCGCGGCGCTGATCGATCTGCCCGAGAGCGAGTTGACGCGCGATGCGTTCATTCGCGTGGCGAGCGGAACCGCGATCCTGCCCGGCATGCAACCGTTTGCGGCGCTCTACGGAGGCCACCAATTCGGCGTGTGGGCGGGTCAGCTCGGCGACGGCCGCGCGATCGCGCTCGGCGAGATCACGAACAAACGTGGCGAACCGTGGGAGCTTCAGCTCAAAGGCGCGGGGCAAACGGCGTACTCGCGTCACGCCGACGGACGCGCCGTGCTGCGCTCGACGATTCGCGAGTTTCTCGCGAGCGAGGCGATGGATGCGCTCGGCATCCCGACGACGCGCGCGCTGGCCATGGTCGCGAACGACGAGCAAGTATTTCGCGAAAGCATCGAGACGGCTGCGATCGTCGTGCGGCTCGCGCAATCGTTCGTGCGCTTCGGTTCGTTCGAGATCTTCGCCGCGCGTGGCGAGCACGATGCCGTTCGCATCCTCGCCGACTACGTCATCGACCGTTTCTATCCCGAGAGCGGTACCGGCGCCGATCGCTACGCGCGTTTCTTTGAAGCCGTGCTCAAGCGCACGGCGCGTTTGATGGCCGATTGGCAAAGCGTCGGCTTCATGCACGGCGTGATGAACACCGACAATTTTTCGATTCTGGGCCTCACGCTCGACTACGGCCCGTACGGGTTCATGGAAGGCTACGAGCCCGGACACATCTGCAATCATACCGATCACAGCGGGCGCTACGCGTTCGATCAGCAGCCCGGCATCGGTCTTTGGAATTGCTATGCCTTAGGGAACGCGCTGGCGGGGATCGTCGAACCGGCGCAACTCGAGGCGGCAATCGCATCGTACGTACCGACGCTGCGCGAGGCGTTCCTCGAGCGCACGCGTGCGAAGCTCGGTCTCGCAATCGCCGAGTCCGAAGACGACCGGCTGGGCCAAGATTTGCGCACCGCGATGGCGGCCGCGAAGTCCGACTTCACGCGCACCCATCGGATGCTCGCCGATATCCGCACGGCGACGGAATCGGCCGCTGACGGCGGTCTCGCTCGGGCCCACCGGGAGTCGCTCCACCTCGCTCTCGGCGGTACCGAGGGCGCAGCGACCTGGATCGACCGCTACGAGCACCGTCTCGAGCGCGAGTCGCGCCCGGCGGGCACACGCGCCGCCGCCATGAACGCCGTCAACCCGCGCATCGTCTTGCGCAATCACCTCGCCCAAGAGGCGATCGTCGCGTCCGAGGCCGGTGACGACGAACCGGTGCGCCGGCTCCTCGCGGCCGTTCGCCGCCCGTACAGCGACGACGCGGAGGTGGCCGCCTACGACCGGCCGGCCCCGGCCGGCCGGCCGGCGATCGTGGTCAGTTGCTCCTCGTAAGAGTGAGCGGCGACTGACGAGAGGAAGAGCGCAGCCAGCGCTACGAAAGTACGCGAGTTTGTTCGACCGACGCCGTATAGTTTTTGTTGATGGCGGTCCGGCCACCGCGCACCGAGGAGAGAAATGCCACACGCTGAGGCTTATGAAGACCCGGGTACACCGGAGGAGCAGAGCCGGCGGACCTTTATGGTCAACGCCGTGGTCGCCCTGGGCGGGGTCATCTCGCTGGGTCTGGTGATTCCGCTGGTCATCTCCCTTGTGCCGTCACCCGACGCCGTCGGTAACGAGTGGTCGCCGATCAGCGCCGATCAGTGGTCCGCTCTACAAAAGGCGACCGACAAGCCGATCAAGATCACGTTCAACCTGCACGAAGTCGACGGTTACTTGCCGCCGGCGGATGAAGAGCAGTTCGTCTGGGCAGTCAAGGCGACCGAAGCCGATTTCAAGGCCAAGCGTCCCGAGTTGTTCGAAGGCGCGGCCAAAATTCCGTATGCGGTGGGCTACATGGGCTTCACGATCTTCAGCCCGATCTGCCCGCATCTGGGCTGCCGCTACTCGTGGGTCGACGCGCAGAACAAGTTCATCTGCCCGTGTCACGGTTCGGAGTTCACCAACATCGGCACGCACATCGCCGGCCCCGCTCCGCGCGGTCTCGATCCGTTGCCGCTGCGCGACACGAGCGGCAAAGCCGAACTGACGTGGATCGAGTACAAGCAGAACACACCCGACCACATCGTCCTGCGTATCGGCTGACCGGAGAAGTTGTAGCAGCATGTTAAATTGGCTCGATCAACGCACCGGCTTCGTCACGATGACGAAGGATTTCCTCACCGAGGACGTCCCGGGTGGTGCGAGTTACTGGTACGCATTCGGCAGCGCGACCGTCTTCGCGATGATATTGCAGATTGCAACCGGCATCTTCCTGACGTTCTATTATTCGCCGTCGGCCGCCACCGCATGGGAATCGACGAAGTACATCATCGAGAAAGTCCCGGCCGGCGGGCTCGTGCTCTCGCTCCATTATTGGGGCGCGACCGCGATGATCGCGTTCATGATGATGCACATGCTGCAAGTGCTGCTCTGGGGTGCCTACAAGAAGCCGCGCGAATTGCAGTGGATCGTCGGCGTCATCCTATTCATCGTGACGCTCGTACTCGGACTCACCGGCTACCTGTTGCCGTGGGATCTCAACGCGCTGCTCGCATCGAAGGTCGCGATTCAAATCGCGGGGTCCGCGCCGATCGCCGGCAAAGCGGTGCTGCTCTTCCTCCAAGATGGTTCGGGCATCGGCACGCTCACGATCAACCGCTTCTTCGGCATTCACGTCTGGCTAACGCCCGCCGTGCTCGTGCTGCTCGTCGGCATGCATCTCGCGATCTTCCGCTGGAACGGCTCGGCCGGCGCGCCGATCGACGAAACACCCAAGCTCAAGCCCGGGCGCTTCTGGCCCGACCAGAT
>Ga0182015_10000940_pt1 | contig 40412 bp, 44 predicted proteins | sample 712P3MmetaG_FD_120478 | JGI IMG/M metagenome (GOLD analysis project Ga0182015, IMG submission 120478) | Permafrost microbial communities from Stordalen Mire, Sweden - 712P3M metaG | ecosystem: Environmental > Terrestrial > Soil > Wetlands > Permafrost | place: Sweden: Stordalen | collected...
CGCTCGCTCCGCCGGCGGGCAGCGTGAGCTCGCCGGTCAACGTCGTGCCCGGCTGCGAGGAGGGAAAGGAAACGTTGGCATACTGCGCGTTCTGCGCGATGAACGACTGAACGCCGGCGAAGGCGTCGTCGGTCGTGTAGCTGACGAAGTATTCGTGTTCGTACGAATCGCGCGCCAGATCGCGGCATTGCGTTTGGCCGCCGACGATCAGCAACGGCGTCGGTGTGCGATACAGTCCACGTAGCGCCGCGTTGCCCCGGTGCGGTGCGCCGGTCGAACCCGGACTGCCCTGCCTCGCGAGCGACCGGCCGATCCAATCTCCGTAGCGGAGCGCGCACGTCGGACCGAACGCCACGGCGGAACGGAAGGCGGGCGGTCGCCCGACGTCGAGGTCGTAGCGCTCGACGATCGTCGCGAGGACGGTCGACGCACCGTTCCCGTACCCGACGATCGCGACATCGTCGCTTCGCACCGACGGCCGGCGTTCGAGGGCGGCGGCGGCGGCGAGCGGGTCGCGCGTTACGGTGATCGTTGCGTAGCCGGCTCGTTGGAGCCGGCGGGCCATGGTGCGACTCGGCGCCGACGCAGCGGCGGCGTCGGGATCGACGATGACGACTCCGGGAATGCCGCGAGCGCCGGGCGCGCTCTGGCTGCGCGCCGGGACGGTCGTGGAGCCGAGTGCGAGCACGACGATCGCCGAGCAGCATGCGGTGCGGAGGGCGCCGCCGCGTTCCGCATACGTCACGGGCTGTCGTACTCGTCGTGGCGGCGCCACCAGAAGTCGGTTTCGTTGCGACCGAGCGACGCGCGGTCGAGCCACTGGTACATGCCCCAGAGGCCGTCCACTCCGCGCGCGTACGCCGAGTAGGTGTGGTAGACGGCGCCATCCTCGAGCACAAACGCGCTCACGCCCGGCGCTTCTCGCCTGTACGTTGCCCAGTCCGTTCCCGTGCCCGACAGGATCGGGGCGGTCCAGCTCGCCTCACCGGCCTCCAGGATCGGCCGCGTGTCCGTCGGGCCGAAGTTGTACTCGATGACTCCCGACTGCAGTTGCTCCTTTGTATGCGCCACCCCGAAGTCGTAGTTGAAGTCGCTCTCGAACGACGAGGCCCAGGGGAAGCTCCAGCCCATCCGCTGCTTGTACGCCTGCAGTTTCGCGAACGGCGCACGCGACACCGCGCAAAGCGTGACGTCGTGATGCGCGAGGTGGACGACGGAGCCGTCGAAGCCGTCCGCGATCGCCGAGCAGGACGGACATCCCGCCGCGTAGTCGGGCCCGAACATGAAGTGATAGACGAGGAGCTGCGAGCGTCCTTTGAAGAGATCGGCGAGGGACGCTGTGCCGCCGTCGGTCTCGAAGCGATACTCCTTGTCGATGCGAACCCAGGGCAGTTCCTGCCGCCGCTGCGCCAGTTCGTCGCCACGCCGGGTCAGCGCTTTCTCGGCTTCGAGCAGCTCCAGTCGGGCTGCAAGCCACTCTTCACGTGTTCCGGTCTTGTGATCGGTCATTCTCTCTCTCTTTCTTGTCGTAGCAAAAATCTTCGTGTAGCCCGCGCTGCCGATGAGGTCTCACATCGATGGTGTGAGCCCGGGAACCGACGAGGGCGCGATGACGATCAGAAGTCCAAGTCCGACGATCGCTAGCGCCAGGGGCACGTCGATGGCGGCCTTCGCAGGCAGGAGCTTCTGGGCGAGGACGAGGGCGGCGATAACCAACATCCAGGTCACGCTCATCACGCTCACCGCCACCAGCACCAGCATGAGTCCGATGCACGAGCCGAGGCAGCAAAGCCCGAACTCGAATCCGGAGCGGACGCTCTCGCGGCAGCGCCGGCGGAAGTGCTGCTTGAGCGGCGTGAACTCGTAGACACCGGCCGCGATTACAATCGCGGCAGCGGTGAAAAATCCGTGCGGCCGGTACAACGCGTACACGGCGACGCCCACGAGCGTCCAGACGGCAAGATACGATCCGATGAAGATCGGCACGGCGCTCACGCGGCCGCTGGCACGAGCGTGTCTCAAGACTGCCGGAGCGGCGGCCGGCAGCATCATCGCCGCCATCATCGACACCCAGAGGGCGACAAAGGGCACGAACGAACCGAGCGGAGTCGCAACGCCCATGTCCATCCCGTTCATGTGCTGGACCGTGACGGCCCAGGACGCGGCACCGACCCCGACCGTCGCCGTCAGCGCCGCTGCCGTCACGACTGTCTTAGCGCGAGTCATGGCCGCGGAGCCGGTAAGACTTGCACATTTGAAGGCGCCACCGTTACGGCTTCTCGGCGAGACGCTTGATCGCATTGTAGGTTCGTGCGGGCCTCTCCGGAGGCGAAATCCAGGTTCACCAGTTTCCTGAGCCTGGATCGCCTTTGATGGGACCGGTGAGATTCGGTGTGATCCAGCCGCCATAAAAGCCGCCGCCCTGCGGTCGAACCTTTTCGTCACCGACGAAACACGCATCGACGCGCGAGGCATAGAACGCGAAGAAGCCCGCGATCCGTTCGTAGCCGGCGCCCAGATCGGTCAGCGGCTCGGGATACGACCACGCCGCCGCTCGCAAGAGAGGGTCGCCGGCAAGATCGTACGCGAAAGCGACACCTTTCCATTCGCACAGCGTCCAGTCGTTGGTCTTTACGAGCAGGTCGATCGCGCAATCTTCGGGCGGAAGGTAATAGCACGGCGCTCCGGCGGTCTCGACGACGCGAATCGCTCGCGTTGAATCAGCGACCGTTCGCCCGAACGCCGTGACGCGAACGCGGTCGGCGACCGATTCGACGCGCGGCGGCCGCGGGAAATCCCAGACGGACTCCTGACCCGGACCGGGTCGCACGATCCGATCGAGGGGCCGTTCGCGCGCGCCGACCCGGGCGCGTTTGACGATCTGCATCAGTTCTACCTGAGGCGGCGGGCGATTCGCTGCGTTCGGCGTCACTCGTGCGGCGATGACCCCGGCACCGGAGCTGGCACCGCGAGTGTTTCCGTCGGCGAGCGACCGTCTCCTAGAATCTCCTTTGATTGGGTCCAAAAGAAAGCGCGCCCGTTGGTGACGGACGCGCTTTCTTCGATTCGCCGATCGATGATCTAGCCTCGGCGGTTGTCACCGCCGTTTTGGTTGCCACGCGGGGCGGTATTTGCCGCTCGTGCGGCCGGTGCGGCATTTGCGGCTCGACCGGCAGGTGCGGAATAACTGCGCTGCGTCGGCGCTGCGAAGTTACGCGCTTGCTGCGGAGGCCTTGCGAAGGCACGCGTTTGCTGCGGGGGTGCCGCGACGGTACGCATCTGCTGTGGCGGCCCGACGTAGCTGCGCGTTTGCTGCGGAGGTGCCGCAAAGGTACGCGTTTGCTGCGGAGGTGCCACGAAGGCATGCATCTGCTGCGGCGGCCCATAGTAAGGATGCGTTTGCGGATGGGACGTCACCGCCGCGTTGCCGGCATTTCCGACATAGCCGTGCGGACGATCCTGCCAGCCGGACGGGGGCGCCATCGCGTGGCGAACCTCGCCGCCGTAGTTGAACGAGCGCTGCTCGAAGCGGTTGCTGCCGGAGTCGAAGAACAGGCTAAACGAGGGACCCCAGCCGTAGGCATAGCCCGGATACCACGAACCGGGACCATAGTACACGGCCACCGGCGGCGGGCCTTCGTATTGGTACGGCGTATCGATCTCGTTCGCGTCGAAGTTCGAGCCGTCGGCGTAACCGTCGACGGTGACATTCATACCCGGCTCGAGCGTAAGGCCGGTCGGATTGATGATCGTTCCTTGATGAAGTGCGACGCTGTCGTTGTACCCACTCGAATCGGCAATGGTGATATTCCACTCGCCGTTTATGGCGGAGATCGTTCCTTGGATCTGTTGACCTGTCCCCGCGCTCGCATACGCAGGAATGTCTTGCGCGGAGGCGATCGCGGGGGTGATGAGTGCGGCGGCTGCAACGGCCACGCCGAGGAGTCGCTTGCTGAGGATATTTTTAATGTTTAGCATGGGGAGCTCCGCCTTTCCGCAGAGCGTGACCTCATGCTCGCACTTGTCAATGAGAGGAGCTTGGGAGCGGTTGACTTTTCACCTTGGCCTAACGTCCGAAAACGTACCCGGTTTTAGCAAAGAGCCCAGCGACTGCTGGGCTCTTTCTCTTGATGGATTCGCCTTGATTTACAGCGGGATGTTGACGAAGACCTGAACGCCGTTTCTTGGCTGATAGTATCCCCAACGGCCGCCGCGATTCGCGAGCCTGTGGCCGTGCCACGCCTGACCTTGACGGTAGGCGGGATGCGGCGGGGCATTATAGCGCGCACCCTGTCGCTGACCATACGAGCGCCCGCCTTGCGGACCTTGATTGTTTTGATGGCGGTTCTGGTCTTGAGCGAGGGCGGCTGCCGTCGTTGAAAGGACCGCGAGGGCGGCAGCGCCGGCAATGAAACTCTTCATGACGGCATTTTTCCCGTTCCTGCGATTCCGTAACCGAACGCGTGCCGTAACTTGACATTGCCGGTGATACCGTGAGCGGGCCGGAACGCGCCGACCGGTCGGCGTGCACCGTCAGTTTCGGCTCGGTGCGGACTACGAGCGCAGTCCGATCCGGACGAATGTTGCGCCGCGGGCGTCGAGGTAGACCGCAGTGGTGGTCTCCACGATCCGCGCGATGACCGCCTCGCAGGTTGGGCAGCGCAGCACGACGCCCGGCCCGCGCGTGAAGGCCATCAAGGCACCCATTTCTGCCAGACTCGAACAACCGGCACATCGTGTCACGGCGGTCGTCATGTCGCGGCCGAAGATATCCTCGAGCCGGCCCGCTACGGCGTTTCCGTCCATCATCAGGGCCGTATTCATGTCGGTGTCGTCGTCGTCCACGTCTTCGTCTCCTCAGGTTCCGGTTGGGCCGAAGCGCTCGGTACGGACGCGTTCGGCCGGCAAGCCCATCGCAACGAGCGCGGTCGATACGGCTTCTACCAAGAGCGTCGGTCCGCACACGTACGAGTGAACGTCGTTTCCAAGCGGTTGCATGACCTCGCGTAACATCGCCGTATCGATGCGACGCTGATGCCCCGTCCAGCCCGGCGGAGCACCGCGCGTGAACGTGAGGGCAACTTTCAACGCAGCGTCGGCGGCCGCAAGCCGTTCGAGCTCGGCGCGGTAGATGACGTCGTCGGCGGTTCGACTACTGTAGAGAAGCCGCGCCGGAATGTGCGAGTGCTCGGCCGCGCGGTGCCGCAGCATCGCCATCAGGGGCACGACGCCCGAGCCGCCCCCGATGAGCAGCAACGGGCCGCCGAGCGACACGTCCCACACGAAGTAGCCGCCGATTGGCCCGCGTACCTCGAGCTGATCGCCGGCCATAAGGACGTCATCTAAATAGGGCGAGACCTCCCCGTCTACGATTCGCTCGACGGTCAAATCGATCTCGCCGACGCGTTCGGGCTCGGAGGCAACGGAATAGCTGCGTTCGGTGCGATAACCGTCGGGTGCCGTGAGCCGCACGTCGTAATGCTGGCCCGGCTGATGTGCCACCCATTTGGGAAGCGCAAGCGTCAGCGTCTTGGTCTGCGGCGTCTCGGTTATCACCCGGGTGACTTTACCGATCTGCCATTCGAGTGCAGCCGGCACCGTCAGTCTCCGCTATACCGCTCTTCCTTCCACGGATCGCCGTGCATGTTGTAGCCGAGCGACTCCCAGAAGCCCGGCTCGTCGTGGTCGAGGAATCGCAGGCCGCGCACCCACTTGGCGCTCTTCCAGAAGTAGAGATGCGGCACGACGAGTCGAGCTGGGCCGCCGTGCTCGGGGGCGAGCGGTTTGTCGCCGAACTGATACGCAACGAACGCCTGACTGTTCACCATCTCGGCGAGCGGAATGTTCGTCGTGTAGCCGCCGTCACCGAACGCCATCACGTAGCGACCGCTGGGGTCCACCTGAGCGCTTTGCAGCAGCGTATCGACCAAGACACCTCGCCATTTCGTGTCGAGCTTTGTCCATTTCGTGACGCAATGGATGTCGACCGTGAGATCCTGGCTCGGCAGTTTGAGAAACTCTTCCCAGGTCCAGCTCACCGGTGCACGTACGAGCCCCTCCAGCGAGAACGACCACTGGTCGAGCGGCGTGTGCGGCGTCGGCCCTGCCGAGAGCACCGGAAAATCCGTGACCAAGTACTGACCCGGGGGCAGGCGCCCTTCCACCGCGGCCGGTCGCCGACGTCCAAGAAATCCGCGCGATATCACGTCCGCCTCCACTTCTCCTCGGGGGCTGCATGCCGGCCGGGCCAGCCATTTCAACATCAGGCCCCAGCATCACTTGTGGTCCTCCGGGTGCCTGAGGTTCGGGATGCCTGTACGTTTGAAAATCGTCGAGAACATCCGAGCGACCTCGCCGTGGTCTCATGGCGCGGGCATTCCCTCGCGTATCATCCGGCCGTCGGGCGTGTGGCCGATAAGGTTCGCGACGCTGCTACGGCGTATGCTTCCCGGACCGAGTGAGCTCGAACGGAGGCACGTCTTGAATCTTCAACGCGGCGACCATGTGCGATTGAAGTCTGAAAACCTCGCCGGAGTGGTCGTTGACGTGAAGACGCGAAGTGTCGTCGTTCGAATCCAGAAAGCGACTGGTGAAACGCACGAGCGCCATGTCTCCGCGGACGACCTCGAGCGCGTGCCGACCACCAAGGAAGCTGTGCTCGAAGCGCCGCGCGCGCATCGGGCGCCCATCACGCCGTTCGCGATCGGCTCAGCTCCGTTCATCGTCATCGACGACGCGCACGTACGCGAGGACCGGATCGACGGCTGGCTCACGTCGCTGCGCACGATGTACGGCAATCTGCACGACGAGGGGCTGCTGCACAGTGTGAGCCTGGTGGGCGTTCATGGACGCCGCGTGCTGACGATCTCCTCGATCTCCGGCCACGCCGTTTTCCACAAGATGCAGAACGCCTGGGACCAGCATAAAATGCGCGCCGAGCGTCACGACATTCCAGAAAACCGGACGCTCGACATGTTTCACGCCACGCAAACTGTGGGCGAGGCGACGATCGACGACCAGGATGCCTACACGTATGTTTTCGTGAGCGTCAAGGCGCCGGCGGTCGCGATGCCCCCGTTCACGGCATCTGCGAACGCTATCCTCAACGGTCGCACAAAGCTCGCGAGTTTCGAAGGCGGCGCGCTCTTCGCGAACGACGACGACAGCCACGAAGTCCTGTTCACGCGCTGGTCCGGACGCGGGGCGGCGGAAGCGTTCGTTCAAGACGCGCGACACCACATCGTGCTTCCGCCGACCGCGCAACTTGGCGACGAAGCCGAGGCCTACGAACCGAAGGAGCAGCTCGTTCCTTAACAAGCGAAGCGTCGAGATTGCTCTCGACATTCTGAACGGAGCACCCATGACCCAAGCCCTTCTCATGCGATTCGTCACGACTGCCGGCGTTCTTGGTTGCGCCTCGTTTGCCGCGATTGCGGGTTTGCCGGCCGCAGCGCCGGCACTACGATCTACCTCACGATACATCAGACAGTCCAAGGTCCGGTTTCGGGGGGTGCCACCAACACGGCGCAAACGCCGGCTCACGAGTATCGGCTCGAGAACTTTTCTCAAAGCGGGACCAACTTTACGGCGACGACGCCGCTCGATGGGAGCTCGTCGTACATCCCGAGCCTGAGCGGTCAGGTCCTCAAGGAGCTCGTGGTCCGCCTCGATGGCCACACGATGGACGACGCCTTCTCTTTCGCCGATTGCATTTTGAAGTCAGACAAGGTGACGGCGAATTCGTCGTCGGCCGCCTTGAAGCTCTCCTTCGTTTGTGGGAAGATGGGGATGCACGTGGTGCAGGTGACGCCGAGCCCGCGACCGAGCGTGCCGGTGGTCAGCCCACTAAATGCGAGGCAAATACTCGTCTCGCCCGCGGCAACACCCACGCCAAGATAGGAAACTCGTTTGGCAGCGGACCGTAGGTTTGGTCTACGACATCTGAGCTGACGAACGGGCCGCCGCAATGGGCGCAAGCGCCGCGTCGAGTGCCTGCTCGAGCTCGCGTCTTCCGGCCACGACGTCGTCGGCGGGCGTGCCGTCCATCCAGTGTTCGATCGTGATCGCGATCGCCGGTTGCCGTTCCTCGAGCGTGGCATCGATCGCGTCATAGGCGGCGCCGACGTAGTCGAAGTACGCGCTCTCGTTCACGGCGCTCGGCAGGTGCGCGCGGGCCTCGTTCCACGCGGCGACGACGTGCGCGTAGACGCTCCATTCGAACGATGCACGGATGAGCATCGCACGCCCGGCGGGCAGGTCGACGGCCGTGATGCGCTTGCCGCTCGGCTCGCAGATCACATCCTCGCGGATGTCGACGCTGCCGCGAAACAAGCGCAGCGGAAAGACCGCACAGGTCAACGGACGCTCGGGATAGATCCCGCAGCGCTGCGATCCGTCCGTCAAGCCGACGAGAAACGAGCACGCGCCGTCAGGACGGCGCCGCAGGGTGAGGGCAAAGACATCTCTGCCGGCGCCGAGCACGAAGCCTCGCCCGGAGGACTCTTCTTCGGAGACGATGTCGATAAATGTTTCGAAGGCGAGTCCCTGTTTGCGCGCGATCGTCACGGCGTCCCGGCCGCTGATGTGGACCAGGTACCGGCGGCAGCACTCGCCGGTGCAGGTCGTGCAGCCGAAACTCATCGGGCGGCGGTGTACTGATCGAGTAGGAAGCGACAGAAGTCTGGGTATGCGAAGCTCTCGGTCTCGGCAGCGGCCACGTACGCGTTCCAATTGCGAACGGTGCCAATGTAGGCTTCGCGAGCGCGAGACTCGACCTGCAGCAAGGCACGGTCGGCCTCGGGATCGATGTCGTCGAGCGACCACGTTCGACAGGTGCAGCCCTCAGCGGATATCCGCAACGCACCCTCGTGCAGTTCGACCGGGAAGGTTCGGCACGGTGTCGGGCGCGACTCACCGAGGCCGCAACGGGCTGTGCCCTCCGAGAGGCGGAACAGAAAGATGCAGCGCTCGCGTCCGTCGCCGTCGGGGAGCTTCGTCAGGGCCGCCCGGTAGCGCAACGCGGAATGATCGAGCGCAAAGGCATCCGGAACCGGCTCAGCCGGAACGGCCATACTGAACGTCCATGGCGGCGCGTCGAGCGTGCGGGCAACGCGCACGATCTCGTCGCCAGTGAGGTAGACAGCGTAGTACGTGCAGCACGTCTTCTCGCGACACCGCAAGAAGAGTTCGGATTTCGTCAGGTGTCGAGTTTAATGTAAAGCGGAAGCGATATCGACGAGGCAGGGTCCTTAATCTTGAGGTATTGTGGTGCGGTGATCTTGGTTGCGCCGGGCGGGGCGAGTTTTTGGATCACGACATTCGACTTGGAGCCGATCTTGTCGAGTGACGTAATTCCGACCGATTCCGCCGATCCGAGTTGCGCATAAATGCTCAGGCCCACACCCGAGGGCACTTTCAGCGAGTAGACACAGCTCACCGGATCGCCCGGCACCGAGCTCCCTTTGGTTGACGATACGACGCTGTTTGCGACCGTAGCGACAACCGTCACGTCGTCGCACTTCACCGACGAGAACTTCCACTTGAGGGTGTTGACCCCGGAGAAATCGATCTTGATCGCGCCTTTGACCGAACTATCGAGTTTACTTATATCCCAACCCATCCAACCGATGTCCGGCGCGGCGACGATGGTTGGCGACACGACTCCGACGCCGCCTCGCCGCGCCAGCGTCGGCCCGGCGACGAGCGCCACCAGCGCCAGAACGAAGATTCCGGCCAAGACTATCTGCATGTCGACCCTCCAAACGGGTTGGGAGGCTTAGGAAGCACAGCCTGCCCTACCTTCTTTGCGTAGCGTTGAGACCCTGAACGGCTTCGCCACGAACGTCAACTGCCGAGGGGGTTTGGGTCCCGCCAGGCCCGCTCGAACGGCAGCCGCCAGGCATGTGGCGCGATGAGTTGATGGACCGATTTTGGTCCCCACGAGCCGGGCTCGTAGAGGCGAACGGGCGGTGGCATCTCCAGCAGGGGTTTCGAGACTTCCCAGAGCCGTTCGATCCCCTCGGCCGTGTTGAACAGCGTCCGATCGCCGCGCATCGCGTCGAGGATCAAGCGCTCGTAGGCCTCGAGCACATCGCTGACCAGGTTGGTATCGTGCATGGCGAACTGCAGGCTCAGCTTGTCGAGCCGCATCCCCGGACCCGGACGCTTGCCGTAGAACGACAGCGACATCTTCGAAGAATCCGCCAAGTCGAAGGTGAGATGGTCGGGCCCTTGTGCTCCGACACCCGAACCCGGAGGGAACATGCTCTTGGGCGGTTCGCGAAACGCGATCGAGATGATGCGCTGCCCTTCCGCGAGCCGTTTCCCGGTGCGCAGGAAGAACGGCACGCCGGCCCAGCGCCAGTTGTCGACCAAGCATTTCAGGGCGACGAACGTTTCGGTGTCGGATTCGGGATCAACGCCATGTTCGGCGCGGTATCCGATGTATTGCCCGCGCACCACATCCTTCGGGTCGAGCGGCAGCATGCTGCGAAAGACCTTGTTCTTTTCCTCGCTGATGGGCCCCGGCTCGAGCGACGTCGGGGATTCCATCGCCATGAAACCAAGAATCTGGAACAGATGCGTCACCACCATGTCGCGAAACGCGCCCGTCTCTTCGTAGAAACTGGCGCGCGTACCGAGTCCCAGCGTCTCCGGGACGTCGATCTGCACGTGATCGATGAAGTTCCGATTCCAGATCGGCTCGAACAAGCCGTTGGCGAAGCGGAACGCAAGGATATTCTGCGCCGGCTCCTTGCCCAGGAAGTGGTCGATCCGGAAGATCTGCGTTTCCGAGAAGACTTCGTGCAGCTTGGCGTTCAGGTCGACCGCGCTCTCGAGGTCCGTACCGAAGGGCTTTTCCATGATGACGCACGAGCGGTCAACGAGACCGGCGTCTCCAAGCATCCGCACAGCCGACAAGGCTGCGTGCGGGGGTACGCTGAGATAGTGCAGACGGCGGCTGTCGTTCCCCAGCGTCTGCTCCGCCCGATCGACTGCCGCTCGCAGGGCCTCGGGCCCCGCGGCCAGTGGCACGTAGTCCAAGGCTTCGGCGAAGGTCGACCAGGCCGCATCATCGATCTTCCGCGTCGAGAATTGATCGAGCGCTTCGCGCGCGAACGCGCGGAAGCTTTCGGCGTCGAGGTCGTCCAGCGAGACGCCGATAATCCGGCAGCCGGGGATAAAGCCGGCACTCGAGAGGTAAAACAGTCCCGGCAGCAGCTTCCGTCGCGCCAGATCACCCGTAGCGCCCACCAGCACAACGAGCTGCGGATACCTCGGGCCGACTCCCGGAGGGATCTTTTTCAACGAAACCATCCCGTCATATGTATCGCGAGCGAGATATCTCCGTCTTACCGGCAGTGCTCCTTTCGACTTGAGGACAAAGGGTGGCGAGAGCCCCATGTCGCTGCGCCCGCGCGTGAGCTACGGCGTGCGGCCGAGTTGCGTGCGACGAAATTGGGCCTGCTGAATGGGCCGCCCGGCGTAGATCTTCGTCGGGTGCTTTACGATCTTCCGCTCGACGAGATTGCGCCGCAGCAGATCCTTGAGCCGGGCCTGCACCGTGAACGGCTTCGCATGGAAGCGCGCCGCTAGCGCCTCCGCGCTCACCCATTCGTCGGTCAGAGCCGACAGCAGCTTCGCATCCCAGCTCGATTCCGTTGGCATGTGAATCCCCTTCGAGCGCGCGCCACAGTCTCACTCCACTCGCCGTCGTCGTCGGAGCCCGGCGCTGCTGCGCGTCGCGACAAGAAGCGGGACTCCCGAAGCGCTGCGTCAATTCGGAGATCATGTCGGTCGATGCACCGTTTTTCGGCCACCCGTCGGTCCAGCTCGACGCACGGCCCGACGGTTCCGTGCTGCTTCGGTGCGGCGAGGAGCTGCGACCGTATCCTCGCAGTATAGGCGCCCTCCTGGTTCGCTGGGCGCGCGAGCGGCCCGACCGGATCTTCCTGGCCGAACGCTCCGGCGATGGGTGGAACTGCATTACGTACGCCGAGATGCTCGACGCCGTACGAAGCGTCGCGTCGCGTTTCCTCGATATGGGGCTCACGCGCGATACGCCGATCGCGATCCTCTCGGAGGCGTCGATTGCGCACGCGACGGTGTCCCTCGCGGCCCTCTATGTCGGCATCCCCGTCGGGCCGATCTCGCCGGCGTACTCGACGCAGTACGGCGATCTGCGCCGCCTCGGCTTCGTGCTCGATGCGCTCGGTCCGGCCCTCGTCTTCGCTGCCGATGCCGACGCGTATCGCGAGGCGCTCGACGCCGTCGACCCCGCGTCGCTGCTCCTCATCGCGCGCGGCACGCCTCCGCAGCGCGGGGCGCGACCGCTGGCCGAACTGACGTCATGCGAGCCGAATGGATCGGTCGACGCTGCGCATGAGGCCGTGGGCCCCGACCACATCGCGAAGATTCTCTTCACGTCAGGTTCCACCGGAGAACCCAAAGGCGTCATCAACACGCACCGCATGCTCTGTTCGAATCAGCAGAGCCTTGCCCAGCTCTGGCCCTTCTTGGGCACGCACGACCTCGTCTTGGTCGACTGGCTGCCATGGCACCACACATTCGGCGGCAACCACAACTTCAACATGGCGCTCTACCATGGCGGAAGCCTGTACATCGACGACGGGCGGCCGATGCCGGGGCGCTTCGAGCGTTCGACCCAAGCTCTGACGGAACACCCGCCAACGGTGTACTTCAACGTTCCGCGCGGGCACAAGCTGCTGGTTGAGGCTCTTTCTGCCGACGAAACGTTCGCGGTGCGCTTCTTTTCGCGGCTTCGCCTTATCGGAAATGCTGCCGCGGCACTCCCACGCACGACGTGGGGCGCGATGCGAGAACTGTCCGCTCGCTACGGCGTCGGTGAGGTCGCCGTGACCGGTTCGTGGGGGCTTACGGAAACTGCGCCCATGGCGACCGCGGTGCATTACCCGCTGCGCGACCCCGCCGACATCGGGCTCCCTGGACCAGGCACGGAACTGCTGTTTGTGCCCTCAGAGCACAAGCTCGAGGTTCGCGTACGCGGGCCCCTGGTCACGCCGGGTTACTGGCGCCGCGACGATCTGACCGCGCGCGCGTTCGACGACGACGGCTTCTGCCGCACCGGCGATGCGGTACGCTTCGCGGACCGCTCCGACCCGGCGCGCGGGTTGCTGTTCGACGGACGGATTGCGGAGAATTTTAAGCTCAGCAGCGGCACCTGGGTGGACGCAGGGGCCGTGAGATTGGCGGTGCTCGCCGCAGCGGGGGCGTTGGTCGACGACGTGGTGGTCGCAGGTGAAAATCGCGACGAGATCGGGCTGCTGCTCTTCGTGGGCCCTCGGGTGCGCGCGCAATTCGCCGACGAGCACGCGCTTCGGAAAGCCGTTGCCGACGCGCTCGAAGCGTATAACGCCGAAGCGGGAGGATCCTCACACCGGGTCGAGCGCGCGCGCCTCGAGTTCGAGCCGCTCTCTCCGGCCGATGGGGAGATTACCGATAAGGGCTCGGTGAATCAGCGCAAGGTTCTCGAGCGCCGTTTCGATGCGGTGCTGCGACTCTTTGCCGAGCCGCCGGGAGCTGACGTCATCTGCCGAAACCTCCGCGCCGGAGCGCGGCCATAAAGATGAAGCTGCGTACCCTGCTTCTGCTCGTGACTGCATGCCTCGTCGCGTGCGGCGGCGGTGGTGGCGGGGGAGGCTCGATTCCGGGCGGCGGCGGATCGGTTGCCGCGCCGACGCCCACTCCGACGCCGCTGCCGGCGACGACGACGGCAACGGTGTTGTTGGGGCCCCCAGTAACCGGAGTCTTCGCTCAAATCGCTTCCGGTGCGGCGGGCTCGATGAGCTTTCCGGCGACCTCAGCCGGCTCGGCGAACGCGACGCTCACCTTGCAATCGAGTACGCCGAACGGTGTTCCGATACCATCGTTAGTATCTCGCCATCCGCTGAACCTCGGTGCGCCGGTCACAACCCTCGCATACATCTCGGTGACGCCGGTCGGCTCGGTTTCCTTCAACGCGTCACCGGGGTTCTCGCTCACGTTCCCGCTGGGAACCTTGGCGGGAAACGTGTACGTCGCTCTCTACAATGCGGCAAACGCTGCCGCGGGTTGGAATGTTGTGCTCGGCCCCATCTCGAGCGGCGGAACCCTGGCAGCGTTTGGGAGTTCTGCATTGCCGCAGACCCTAACGCTCTCCGCGGGTCAAACGGTGGTCTTTGCAATTGTTGAAACGGGTACGCCGCTTCCAACGCCGACGCCGCTTCCGACGCCGACGCCTTCCGCCACCCCGACTCGGACACCCTCGCCCTCACCATCGGTGACGGCGAGTCCCACTCCGACGCCGCAGCCCGGTACGGGTACGCCGCTGACCGGCCCCTCATACAGCCCAAGTTCCGCCGGCAGCGCATGGGGACCGACCACGCTGGCAAACGCGCTGCACTTTCCCGTCCAGAGCGGCTTCGACGGTACCGGATGGACCGTTGCGATCGTCATCGATTCGACGGTGTCGGCTTCAGATATCTCCGCCTATACGTCCTATTTTCAAACGCCGGGAGCATCGCGGCAAATCGGCTATCAACTGATCGACGGCGCCTCCTCGACGCCGACCGGCGGTCAGTCGGAGGCCACGCTTGACACCGAAGCGGTCGCCGGTCTGGCGCCCGGAGCGAACGTCACCGCCTATGTCGTGCCGGACCTGAGCGACATTCATGTTATCGACGCATACAATCAAATCATCACCGACGGACGAGCGCGAATTGTCAGTTCGTCCTTTGGTGGATGCGAGCCGCCCGCGAGCGGACAAAGCACAGTCTTTCAAAATGGCATTTCCCATGGGGTAACGTTCGTCGCGTCGTCGGGTGACCAAGGGAACGAATGCGGCACGAGCCCGTACCAGCCCGGGGTATCATATCCAGCCAGTGATCCGAGTGTGGTCGGAGTCGGCGGCACGGAAACACTGCGACCGGCCTTTGCGCTCACGAGCACGACGGCATGGAACGATTCGAGCTGCGGCAGCGGCGTGCAGTGCGCCACCGGCGGCGGCGTTTCTGCGTACTTTGGGCTGCCGACCTATCAGGCCGGTCTCGCCGGGACGGCCTCCACCGCGCACCGAAACGTTCCCGATGTTGCGATGCCGGGGGAATACGCTGCCATTTATCTCAATGGGCAGTGGGGGATTCTCAACGGCACGTCCTGGAGTGCGCCCACGTTCGCAGCAATGCTCTCCGAAGTCTACGAGTATTGCAACGCGTCGTTCACGAACCCACTTGCCGTCCCGTATTACGTGTTTGGTGCGGACCGTGCCGCTTTTATCGATGTGACCGGCGGGAATAATCAATTCAACGGCACATCGCCGTTCTACTCAGCGCACGCCGGCTATGATAACGTCAGCGGCCTCGGCGTCCCACTTGGGATGCCGTTCGCGCAGACCGTCTGCCCGAACCGTGTCCCGGTTGGGCGGGTGCGCGCTCCCGCCCTCAGCGCGGCCACCCAGCATCGATCGGCCCAGGCGACCGAGATCGATGTCGAACCACGCCTGCGAGGTCTCGCTGACCTTGGTCAACGGAACACAGACGTACAAACGCCGATTCAACTCGTGCTTTTGCCGAGCGACACGCTCGCCGGCGACGAACAGGCCGTGGTCGGCGTTCTTCGAGCCGCGGGGTTCGCGATCACGCGCACGTTCAGCAACCACCTGGTCGTTGACGCGAGCGGTTCGACCGCGGATGTCGAGCGCTTGTTCTCAACGCGGATGCACGACGTTTCTCAGCGCGGATACGGCGTCCGATACGCGCCCGTGAGCCGAGCGATCATTCCGTCGTCGCTGGCACCGTATGTTGCGGGCCTGACGCTGGACGACGTCGTGAAAATGGTCCGGTTTAGCGGGGCGTAACCAGCAGCGCGTTGTTGATGAGACGGCCGGGTGTCACGATCGACCGGCCGCGGTACCAGATGCCGGTCGAGGCCCCTCCGTCGAAAGCCATTGCATCGCGGGCTCCGAGATCGCGCATCACGTACGCGAGTTCGCGAATCGTGCCGGACGTGGCGACGAACAGCATCCGGCCGTCTCCAGTGAGTCCGACTGCGCTGCGCTCGGCCGACGCAAAGAGAATCTTCGGGTCGCGAAAGCCCTCGGCAGCCGGGTCGACGGTGACCAAGCCGTCGGTGACGAGCCGAGGCCCACAGCCGATCGCCTCGCGCGCGCCGGCGAACGCGCCCAGCGGCAATCCGTCCGCGCGATCGATTCGGTATGCGACCCGCCGGCCGAGCGCGAAGTGCGCGAGCATCGCACGCTCGCCGCGCACGTAGATGACGAAACCGTCGCGCGGGATCGCCGTCGACGCGTCGCCGATCGCCGTGACCACGCCGTTGGTGACCTGAATCTGCGTCCCGCCGTCGAGCGCGGTGCGCTCGCCCCAGTCCGGGGTGAAGATCGACACCGTCTCGGCGTCGCCGACCGGTGCGCGATTGATCCAGTACGCGTACCAGTTGTTCGGCCACGTCCACTCGCCGTCCAGCGAACCTGCGATGCGCAAAGGGAAGCGGTCGATGCGGGCATTGTTGTCGGCATCGAACCACAACACGTCGCCGATGTCGCCCTTGAAGGCGAACACACCGCCCGAAATCAACGTGTGATTCGCATTGCGAAAGCGCCGCGCTCCGTATGCATCGTAGTCTCCACCGTTTATCGCGGCCAACGCCCCGTAACGGCGCGCGATGCCGTCCAGGGACTCGATTTGGCCGGCGCGGCCTTGCGCGAGCGCCACTTTGATGCGCACGGCGTCGAGCGGAATCGACACGTACCGCACGGCGCGGTTGTCGACCCGCGCCGTGCCGGAGTACATCCCATCGCGCGGCGCGGGCATCGCGGCAGCGGTCGAAAGCAGCAAAGCACAGCCAGCCAGAATCAGACGGAAGGACACCCGCGATGCTTCGCCATCGCACAGCACCTTCGCCGCCGGCCGGCGACGATTTCATCCAATCCCCATCCAATCAGAACCCGGGTACTGGCGGTGCTTGCCCGTCTGGCGTGCCGTCGATGCGTTCGGAGATGACGAGGCGTTCGACGCGCAGTTCACCGATGCTGAGTTCGTCCACGTGCAGCCGGCGTATCTGCCCTTTGCTCACGGCCAGTCTTCCGATAACCAGCGAGCCGATTGCAACCGCGCCGAGCGCGACCGCACCGAGCGCGACCGCTCCGATCGCTACGGCGGCTAACCCGACGCGGGATGACTTTTTCATGGTCGCTTCTTAGGGGCGGGTCCCGGCGAACCCTTAGCGCACGGTCGGGCAGAAGAAGAAGGCCGATGCGTGGCCGCACGCGGTATTCATCTGCGTGAGACTGATGGGGGGTGAACTCGGATGAAACGCCGGCCGCCGGATGCGAACTGGGGCGACTACGGAGCCGATGATCGGATCGGACGCCTCAACGAGCTGACCTCCGAGCGCGTCGTGCGCGCCGCAGCGGAGATTCGGACCGGACAGCGTTTTTGCCTGAGCTTGCGGCTCGACTATCCCGGCGGAAACGTCGTCTTCCCGTTCCGCCATCCGCCCGAGCATCGAGACGTCGACCGCAAGGGCTTTCCCGCGCGCGATTTCCCGCTTTCACGCGCGGTCGAGGGCGCGGAGGGCGTCGTCAACGACGATCTGGTGACGTTGTGGACGCAATACTCCACCCAGTGGGATGCGCTCGGCCACATCGGCTCCCATTTCGACGCCGACGGCGATGGCGAGGCGGAAGTGCTGTACTACAACGGCCACTATCCTGGCCCCGACGTCGACGGGATGGCCACGCTCGGTCTGCAAGGCCGCGGCGTCCTGGTCGATCTGCATCGAAAGTACGGCGACGCAAAGATCGCGGTCGACTACACGATGCTCGAAGAGATTCTGCGCGAGCAGCGCATCGTCGTGGAACCGGGCGACATCCTGACGTTGCATACGGGCTGGGCGAAGCTCGTCGTCGACATGAGCGGTTCACCTGACAAAGCCGTGATTCACAACTCCAGCGCCGGGCTCGACGGTCGCGACCCCGATCTTCTGAAGTGGATCGCGCAGAGCGGCATCGCCGCGATCGTGGCCGACAACGTCGCCGTCGAAGCCTTTCCGCCCAAACCCGGCGGGTCCGGAGCGCCATACTTGCCGCTCCACGACCTCTGCCTGTTCAAACTCGGGATCAATCTGGGCGAGATGTGGTACATCTCGGAGCTGGCCGAGTGGCTTCGAACGCACGATCGCACGCGGTTTTTTCTGACCGCGCCGCCCCTGCGCTTGCCGGGCCACGTCGGTTCACCCGTAACCCCAATTGCCACCGTCTGAGCGTAGCCGCGCGATGAGAACGACGATCTTCACGCGGGCGGCGGCGTGACGAGCCCGATGCTAGGGGGCTAACCGCCGCCGTCGCCGCTGAGCGCCGGGAAGATGAGGTGCATGTACAGCTGTTGCTGGTACGGATCCTCAGCCGCCGGAGTGCGTTTGACGGTGACGGCCTGCTGATCGGACCGGTGTTCCGATGGTGCGACCGCGGCGACCGGTACGGGTACCCCTGCGGCGTTCACCACGACGGCCTGGGCCGGCGTAGAAGGCGCCGCGAGTGCGATCACGATCGCCGACATACCGAAGAAGGGGAGCATCGCTTTAACCCCCACCCGTGACGATCGGCGGGTTGATTCGATCCAACTCGGCCTGCCAGGCGCGTTCCATCTGATCGACGGAGAGCGCGTGGGAGAAGTCGGGGTGGAACGTGCGGTCGACGTGCGGATTCGCTTGCACGGCGACGGCTGGAACCTGTGGTCCGAGCGTGGTCAACGTCGCACACGCGGCGGCTGCTTGGATGAGTGACTTCACGAACATTTCTCCTGAAACGGTGCACCGCACGGGATACGCCGCCGGGGAACCTGCCGGTTCGGTCCTCGAGCTGCCCTCGCTGCGCGCTACTTTACCGAGCGAAAGAGGAACGAGCCGTCGATCTTGTGCGCGACCAGGTGGATGTCGCCTTGCATGCTGCGCAAGTCGTGGTCAAGCCCGCGGATATCGCCGGTGAGCCCACGCAGTTGCGCGTCCATGCTGTCGAGCTTGACGTTCGTGTGTCCGAGAATCGTCTCCATCGCGATCAGTCGTCGATCGACCGCATCGAGGCGCGCCTCCATCGTCGTCACCCCGTCAAGCTTGCGGTTCATCTCGTCGAGCGTGCTGAGCCGCTGCCCGACGGTGTCAAGTTGGACCGTCATCAGGTGCAGATCGTAGACGCCGACGATGGCGGCCACACTCAGGATGACGGCTGCCACCGCAACGACGACCGCCGCGGCAAGGACAAATCGTTGTTCGCGCCTTGTGGCGCGTTCGGTGAGCACGGCCATGCCGGCAACCTTCCCAGGATTCGTGAAGAGATCGTGAAGTCTGTACCCATATTTGAGCACTCGCAAGAGCCCTGAACGATCGTCGGCGCTGCAGCGGCTCAGGCGTTCGACGATGAACGCCCGAGAAGGCGCGCAGCCCACGAGCCGACGTCCGGAATCGCCGTCCAAATCGAACGGCGCCGCGGTGCTTGGGGCCGCGTTTCGCCGATGGGCGTGGTTTCGGCGGCTGCAAGCGCACGGACCGCGGGTGACGCGTCGACGGCGAAGGCGCGTACATACGCGAGTTGGTTGTTCGCGAGCCGTTCGACTGCATATCGATAATTGACCATCACGCCGAATGAGTTGGCCAGCCCGCGCGGCGTTGGGTCGGCGAGCCAGTCTAGACGCTCGACGGTGGCGCCATTACCAAGATGAAAACGCGCAACGGCATCGAGCGGGGCACCATCCGTGCGTTTCACTTCGAGCAAATAGCGCGCAGCGAGTCGCAGCAACGGCTCGTGCAGGAACGCTGCGGCAGCCGCATCGCGATGCCAGCCCGGCACTGCAAGCCTCTCGCGAACCGAGGGGTCGATCTTTTCGTGCAGGCCGTGCACCCACCGAGCAAAGCCTGGGATCGGCGAGAGGGTCGCAAAAACCCGCAGTTGTGGAAGTTCCGCGCGGAGTGCGTCCGTGGCACGCTTGATCAGTGCGTTCCCGAACGGGATCCCGCTCAGGCCCGGTTCGCAATTCGAGATCGAGTAGAAGGTCGCAGCGCGCGCGATCGCAGCATTGCCGGGGGCTGCGTCGCGGTTCAGGATGGCACGGATGGACGACGGGGTCTCTGCAGTGAGCGCGACTTCGGTAAAGACGAGCGGCGTATCGGGTAAGGCGGGGTGAAAGAATGCATAGCAGCGGCGGTCGTCGTCCAGCCGGTCTTTGAGATCGAACCAGCCGCGGACGGCGTGAACGGCTTCGAGGTTTGCCAGCCGTTCCAAAAGTGCGGCTGAGTCGCGCCACGTCAAGCGACGAAGTTCGAGCGAACCGACCTCGACGCGTGTCGCGAGGAACGACCGGAGGTCATCGCCCAGCGGGGCCAGGTCCGTGTTTTCGCCCTGGGCGACGGAACTCAGCAATGCTGCGCGCAGGTCGACGACGATCCGCAAGTCGCCGGGCGCGGTCGTAAGGTGCCGCAGCACCGCCGAACGCCGCGGTTCGAGAGCATCCCGAAGCATCACAAACCTATGCCTCCTTTCGCCTGCGGTCGCGTTGGTTAGGCGATCGATCTCGAGTGCTATGCGCGATTCGTCGACGCCTAGGTCGTCGAGGCAGCGCAGCAGCCAGGCGATGTCGCCGGCGACCGGCGCTGCCGCGAACGCGCAAATGGTGCGCACGTGTTCTCTTGCGCCGGGGTCCCCGACCTGAAGTGCGGACAGCGCTTCGAGCGCGCGCTCGACCCGGATACGCCGATCGGCCATACATCATCTACAACCATCGCTTGGCCCCGGAGTATTCAACCGCGGCTGGGGCGGGCGCCGCTCGGAGTCCCGGGTGCGCCGCAATGAGCGGCCGAACGGAGAAGAAATGAAACCCGCCGCGGTCGTCTTCGATCTCTTCGGCACCCTGCTGAACGTTGCGTCGCTGCGCGATGCCGCCGCTCCCCTCGTCAGCGAGCCGGACGCATTCGTCGCCACGTGGCGGGAGAAACAGATTGCCTATGCGTTTGCGAGCGCGATCATGGGCGTCCATGAGGATTTCGACGCCATGACCGATTACGGGCTTCGATACGCGGCCGAGAAGCATGGTGTCGCGCTGGATGATCAGGATCGAAAACGGCTGGTCGAGGCTTGGCAGCAGGTTCGGGCGTACGATGACGCCGTCCCGACGATGCACGAGCTGCACGAAGACGGCGTGCGCTGCGCGGTCCTCACGAACGGGACACCGCCGACGGCGGCTGCGGCGATCGCGCACGCCGGCATTGCGGAACTGCTCGACGCGACGCTGAGCGTCGAGTCTGCCGGCGTCTTCAAGCCGGATCGTCGCGTGTACGAACTCGTGACCGCACACTACCGGGTACCGGCCGAGCAGCTGGTTTTCGTGAGTTCCAACGGCTGGGATGCGACTGGTGCGGCGGCCTTCGGCATGCGCGTCGCGTGGTGCAATCGCGGCGGCGCGCCCTTGGAGGCCTTCGGGCCGCCTCCCGAATGGGTGCTGCGTGATCTGCGCGGCCTGCCCGCGATCGTCGGCGGTCTGTAGTTAGTTCTGCGTGACGCCGGTCTTCCAGAGTTCCCAGCTCCGGTCGACGAGACCCGCCTGGGTCGCCGTGGCGGCTTTGGCTTCGCCTGGGCTGAGGAAGGTCGGGTTTCCAAGCCGCAGTGCCTCGCTCTCGATCTCGGCGTCGCGCCCCGTGTAGTAGGCACGAAAGACCGCTTCGTGCAGCGTTCCCGCGACCGCGACCATCCCGTGGCCCCGCATCAGCGCGACGTTGGATGCACCGAGCGTGCGGGCGAGCGCATCTCCGAGCACCTGCGAGCTGACCAAAAGGTTCGTCGCGTCCCCGGCCGTCTCGCGAATCTCGAAGATCGGGACATTGCCGCCGAGGAACGCGGCCATGTGGAAGATCGGGCGCAGCGGAACCTGCGAGACGCCAAATGGAATGACGCTCTGGGTGTGACTGTGCACGACCGCGTTGAGGTCGGGCCGCGCCCGGTAGATCCCACCGTGAATGAATCGCTCGAGATAGCTCACGCGCCCCTGAGCATCGATCGGTTCATCAGTCGCGATGCTGTAGGTGAGGATATCGGCGCTCGTAACGAGCGCGGGCGCCATGCTGCGCGCCAGCAAATAGCGCGTCGCGTCCCGAGGATCGCGAACGCTGACGTGCCCGAAGCCGTCGACGACATTCTCGTGCGCGAGGATTCGATTCGCGAGGGCTACTTCGTCAAGCGTCACCGCAAAGGCGTCGGCTGCAAACACGGGACTCCCTACAGCGGTCAACGCCGCGAGCGTGGAGACCAAGAAAAGCGGTCGGTCCATGAACCGGGTCTCCGACGGCGTTGCCGGGGTTTCCCGCACGGTCATGCGCTGGGATGAACCACGACGGGGTAGCCCGCTTTCAGCAGTGCAACGATGGACGGCGGCGTGAGCACGTCGATCTTGCCGGTCCGGGGCCGCGGGCGCCGCCCTCCATAGCCTCCGTCACTCCACGCGTGGAGTTCGCCGCGCCATAGAAGATGAGCCGCTCCATCGAGTGCGACGTAGGTACCGTCCGGGAGCGTCGCGACCGGGGCGCGATGGGTGCGTTTTTGCTTCCCGTCGATTCGCTCGGCGTGCAGCACCCGGTCCATCGAATCCGCGTCCGCCGGTTCGCCGTGAACGGCCTTCCAGAGTGTTCGAAAGCGCTGGTAATCGGCTGAGCGGCACTCCGCGCACGGACGATGGCCGGCGGCAAAAGCCGTAGCTTCGTCGAGAAAGAACAGCTCGGTGTACCGGCGCGGCTGCATGACCTTGCGGTACCGCCCACGGAATTCCGTGACACAAGCGATCCAGCGCCGCAGCTGCCACGGCCGGACGATCCGGCGCCCTGCGTCATGGAGAACGCCCCGATTCCCCATCATCAGCCCGCGTCCCGGCATCGCGACGAGGTCGCCGAACGGTGTGACCCGATTCTGCAGCGGCACGAGACTCCAGAGAGTTTGCATCGGCGCGAGGTGTCCCTCCCTCTGCGCGAGGGCCGGAGCGGTGCGCCCGAAGGGAGCCGTATTTGTGCGCGGTATACTCGGCCTCACCGCAATCGCTTTGGTGAAGAGAGCGTCGTCTGTATGCCGACCCGGGTTCCTGAAGGCAGCCGCCCCATTCCCTCGCCCGGGACGATGGGCGTCGACTTCGAAGAGCGCGTCGATTTCGACCGGCTGCGGAAATACCGGCTCGGACGCGCGCGGGCGGCGCTGGACGCGAGCGATCTCGGCGCGCTGCTGCTGTTCGACGTCAACAACATCCGCTACGTCAGCTCGACGATGATCGGCGAGTGGTCGCGCGACAAGATGACGCGCTACTGCCTGCTGACCCGCGGCGGTGACCCGATCGTGTGGGATTTCGGCTCGGCCGCGAAGCACCACCGGCTTTACGCGCCGTGGCTCGCGCCGCACGACTGTAAGGCCGGATTGCTCGGGCTGCGCGGCGCGATCTCGCCGGCAGTCGGCCTGTTCGAAAGCGCCGCCGCCGAGATCGCCTCGCTGCTCAAAGCAGCAGGCGTCGACAAGCTGCCGCTCGGGCTCGATATCGTGGAGCCGCCGCTGCTCTTCGAACTGCAGAAGCACGGAATCACCGTGCGCGACGGACAGCAGACGATGCACGATGCGCGCGAGATCAAGTCCTACGATGAAATTCTGCTCCTCTCGACCTCGGCCGCCCTCGTGGATGGCGCGTATCAGGACATCGTCGAGGCGCTCAAGCCGGGGATTCGCGAAAACCAGATCGTCGCGCTGGCGACCAAGAAACTCTACGAGCTTGGCTCCGACGACGTCGAGTCGATCAATGCGGTCTCGGGCGAGCGCTGCAACCCGCATCCGCACAACTTCTCCGACCGTCTGATCCGCCCGGGCGATCAGGCCTTCTTCGACATCATGTCGGCGTTCAACGGCTATCGCACGTGCTACTACCGCACGTTCAGCGTAGGCTACGCGACGGCGGCGCAGCGTGACGCCTACAAGCAGTGTCGCGAGTGGATCGATGCGTCGATCGCGCTGATCCGCCCCGGCGTTACGACCGACACCGTTGCGCGCGCGTGGCCGAAAGCAGAAGACTTCGGCTTCTCGAGCGAGATGGAAGCTTTCGGCCTGCAGTTCGGCCACGGGCTCGGGCTCGCGCTGCACGAACGTCCCGTCATCTCGCGGCTCAATTCGCTGGCGCATCCGATGGAGATCAAGGTTGGGATGGTCTTCGCGCTCGAGACGTACTGCCCGGCGTCCGACGGCTACTCGGCCGCGCGTATCGAGGAAGAGATCGTCGTCACCGAATCAGGCCCCAGCATCATCACCCGGTTCCCCGCCCAAGAACTGTTCGTGACGAACCCCTACGATTTCGGCAGCAAGCCTCGGTGACGTCGTGAGCGCCGTCGGCGTCGTCGGCCTGGGCGACATGGGAACCGGAATGGCGGAACGGCTGCTGGCGGCAGGGCACGAGGTGCATTGTTGGAACCGCACGCGTTCTAAAGCCGAGCGCATGGCGGCGCGAGGCGGACGCGTGCTCGATTCGCCACGGGAGGTGGCGCGCGCCAGCGAGCTGGTCATCACGATGGTTACCGACAATGCCGCGCTGCAAGCGGTCTGCGACGGTCCAGACGGAATCCTCGCCGGACTCGGACCCGGCACGATCTTCGCTGAGATGAGCACGACCGCGCCGGCGCTCGTCCGCGCGCTCGCGCAACGGGTCGCAGCAACCGGCGCGGTCCTCATCGACGCACCGGTCTCGGGCAGCATCCTCACGCTGCGCGACGGGAAGCTGCTGATCATGGTCGGCGGCGATCGTGCGGCGTTCGAACGTGCGGAGCCGATTCTGCTCGCAATCGGTCCGAAGGTACGCCTCGTCGGCGAGGTCGGCCAGGCGAAGGCGCTCAAGATCGGGATCAACCTCTCGCTGGCGGTGCAGATGCTGGCTTTCAGCGAGGGCGTGCTGCTCGCCGAACGCACCGGCGTCGACCGGCGCGTCGCGTTCGAGGCCTTTCTGAACAGTGTGATCGCTTCGCCGATGCTGCAGTACCGCGCGCCGTTCGCACTCGACCCTCCGGACTACGCATGGTTCCCATGCGGGATGATGCAGAAGGATCTCGATCTTGCACTGCAGCTCGGCCGCGAGCTGGGGGTGCCGCTGCCGACAACCGCCGCGACGCAGGAAATGCTCACGGCGACGCGCGCGCTCGGTTACGGTGCGGAAGACTTTGCTGCGCTCTTCCACGGCCTCGCGCGCATGAGCGGGATGGATCCTGCGTAGATGATCCTGCTGCAGCTCGCCATCAACGGCGTTCTGCTCGGCGGGGTTCTAGCGCTCTCGGCGCTCGGTTTCAACATCGTGTTCGGCGTGATGCGCGTCGTCAACCTCGCTCACGGCGATTTCGTCGTACTGGCGGCCGTGTTCGCGGCGTATGCGTTCGCGCAAGCGGGGGTGAACCCGCTGCTGCTCCTGCCGCTCACGGTCGCCGCGGGATTCGTCGCCGGTGCGCTGATCCATTATCTGCTGCTGCGTCGTCTGCCCAGTGAACTCGCCGGCGCCGAGGCCTCGTCGCTCACCTTGACCTTTGGCCTGTCGTATTTTCTCACCGGCGCGGGGCTGGCGATCTTCGGCGGGCGCTTCGTCTCCGTGCCGTTCCTGACCGGCGCGTTCCAGGTCGGGCCGCTCTCGATCCCGCAGGCGCGGCTGCTCGCGTTCGGCGTCGCCGTCGTACTCTCGCTCGCGTTCGCGTTTCTGCTGCGTTCGACCGCGCTCGGCCGCGCGATCCGGGCGACGAGCCAGAACCTCGACGGCGCGCTGGCTTGCGGACTCGACGTCGATCGCGTGCGCACGATCGCATTCGCGCTCGGGACGGCGGTTGCGGCGGCCGCCGGCACGCTGATGAGCTTTCTCTACAACCTGAACGCGCAGCAGGGCGTGCTGTTCACGGTGAACGCCTTCGCGGTCGTCGTGATCGGCGGCCTCGGCAGTTACAGCGGAGCGGTGCTCGGCGCGCTCATCCTCGGTTTGACCGAATCCTTCGCGAGTTACTTCCTGGGCGCGACGCTCGCCGAGGCGGCGCCGTATATGCTGTTCATCCTGGTGCTGCTCATCGCGCCCGGCGGACTTCGCGGACGGCGCGTCGCATGAAACGCGGCGCCGCAGCGATCGCCGCCCTCGTCATCGTGCTGCTGATCCTGGCGCCGCTGCGGCTCAACGGCTACGCGATGGATCTGACCTACATCACGGTGCTGTCGATCGGGCTCGCGTACGGATGGAACATCATTTCCGGTTATGCGGGTTACTTTTCGTTCGGGCAAATCGCATTCTTCGGCGTCGGCGCGTACGCGACGGGGTTGCTGGTCGCCGACTTGCACTGGTACTGGGTGCCGGCGGCGCTCGTCGGCGGCGTGGCGGCATGCGCGCTCGCGATCCCACTGGGTTACGTCATGCTTCGCCTGCGCGGGCCGTTCTTCGCGATGGGAATGTTCGGGATGGCGCAAATGGTCCGGGTACTCGTCACCGCGATCCCGGCCACCGGCTCGGGTTCCGGACTGTTCCTCCCGCCCGGCTCCGGCATCACCGGCGTGTACTACTGGACGCTCGCGGTGTGCCTGGGCGCGATCGCGCTGACGATGTGGATCGAGGGCAGTGCGTTCGGCCTGCGGCTGCGCGCGCTCCGCGAGGACGAACAAGTGGCCGCGACGCTCGGGGTCGAGACGACGCGGGCGAAGATCACGGCATTCGGGCTGAGCGCGTTGATCCCGGGGCTGCTCGGCGGCGGCTATGCGCTCTTCCTCACCTACATCGAGCCCGACGCGGTCTTCTCATCGCGGCTCGACCTGCAGTCGATCGTGATGGCGATCTTAGGTGGCCTCGGCACCGTTTGGGGCCCGCTCGTCGGCGGCTTGGTGATGACGCAAATCTCGGAAGTGCTGTGGGCGCGCTTCCCGGAGATCTACCTGATGATCTTCGGCGGCCTGTTGGTGGCCCTGCTGATCGCGCTGCCGCGCGGCATCGTGCCCGCGATCGCCGCCCGGTTCGCGCGGAGGCGCGGTGCATGAGCGATCCTTTGCTGGCCGTAGAGAACGTATCGGTCGCGTTCGGCGGCGTGCAGGCGCTCAGCGACGTGTCGCTCGAGGTGCGCAACGGTGAGATCCTCGCGCTGATCGGTCCGAACGGGGCCGGCAAGACGACCCTGTTCAACGTGATCAGCGGCGTCCTACGGCCCGATGCCGGCCAGGTGCACTTTGCCGGGCGCGCGATCGTCGGTTGGGCTCCGCATCGCATCGCGCGCGCCGGAATCGCCCGCACCTACCAGATCGTGCGCCCGTTCGGCCGGCTCAGCGTCGTCGACAACGTCGCGGTCGGAGCGCTCGTTCACGCGCGCTCGATCGGCCAGGCGCGCAACGACGCGCGCGACATCGTCACATTCGTCGGGCTCGAAACGTATGCCGACCGGCCCGCATCGTCGCTCACGTTGACGCAGCGTAAGCGGCTCGAAGTCGCGCGCGCGCTCGCGCTGCGGCCGAGGCTGCTGCTGCTCGACGAAGTGATGGCCGGCCTGACGCCGACCGAAATGGACGGCATGGCCGAGTTCGTGCTGCGTTTGAGCGAACGCGGCATCGCCGCCGTGGCCGGGATCGAGCATGTGATGCGGCTGGTCATGCGCATCTCGCATCGCATCGTCGTCCTCGACGCGGGACGCCGGATCGCCGAAGGCGACCCCGCCGCGATTCAGGCCGATCCGGCGGTCATCGAGGCGTATCTCGGTGCACCGTTGGGACGCGGCGATTGAGCCTGCTCAGGGTCGCCGGTCTCGAAGCAGCCTACGGCGACTTTCGCGCGCTGCACGGAGTCTCGTTCGCGGTCGAGGCCGGCGAGATCGTGAGCGTGATCGGCGCGAACGGTGCCGGGAAAACGACGGCGCTCAAGAGCGTGATGGGAATCGTGCGGCCGGCCGCCGGCGAGATCGTGTTCGACGGCGAGCGAATCGACGGCCGCCCGCCGCGTGAAATCGTCGAGCGCGGGCTGGCGCTGGTTCCGGAAGGGCGCAACCTGTTTCGCGAGATGACCGTCGAGGACAACCTGCTCGTCGGCGCCCACGTGCGGCGCGTCCGGCGCTCGGCAGCGACCCTGCTGGGCGCCGTCTACGCGCGTTTTCCGATGCTGCAGCCGCTCCGCACCCGCGCGGCCGGGACGCTCTCGGGCGGCCAGCAGCAGGTCGTCGCCATCGGGCGCGCCCTGATGTCCGAACCTCGGGTGCTCCTGATGGACGAACCGTCGCTGGGCCTGGCCCCGAAGACGACGCTGGAGATCTTCGCCGTGGTGCGCGAGATCAATCGCGCCGGGGTCGCTGTCGTGCTGGTCGAACAGAACGTCGTCCAGGCGCTCGAGCTCGCTTCGCGCGCCTACGTGCTGAGTGAAGGTCGGACCGTCATGGAGGGAACCGCGGCGACGATTCGCGACAATGCCGATGTCAAGCGCCATTTTTTGGGAGAAATGTGATCCTCATGCAGAGAAGTCGTTTCATCCGGACGGTCTCCGCGGCAGCCGCCGCGCCCGCGCTCGCGACCGCAGCTGCGGCGCAGGCCCAAGCGTCGCCGATCACCATCGGCGCATCGCTTTCGTTGACCGGTATCTTCGCCGACGGCGGCAAGTATTCGCTCGAGGGTTACCAACTCTGGATCAAACAGCAAAATGCGAAGGGCGGCGTGCTCGGCCGGCAGATCGCGCTGAAATACTACGACGACCAGAGTGAGCCGGCGACCGGGGTGCGCCTGTACGAGCGCTTGATCAACGAAGACAAAGTCGACATCATCATGGGCCCGTACGGAACCGCGATCACCGCGCCGGCAGCGAACGTCGCCGAACGCTATAAGATGCCGATGATCTGTCCGGAGACCGCGGATGTCGTGATGTTTCAGCGCGGCTTCCGTTACATTTTTCAAGGACTCGGACCGGTGCAAACGTATCTCTACGGGGTCCTTCAGATCGCGAAGGATCGCGGCCTGAAAAAACTGGCGCTGATCGGACCCGACACGGCGTTCTCGCACGCGCTCGTCAACGCGGTCCCCGAAGTGGCACGCGGGTTCGGACAGGCGATCGTCTACACGGAGTTCTACCCGGCACGCGCGAGCGATTTCGCGTCGGTGATCGAGAAGGTGAAGGCGGCGAATCCCGATGTGCTGCTCGCGATGGCATTTCCCAACGACGCGATCGGGGTGCTGCGTCAGCTCAAGCAATCGAATTATGCGCCGAAAATGTTCTACGAGGCCGTCGGCGCGTCCGATCCGCGCTTCGTCGAGAGCGCGGGAAAGGACGTCGACGGCGTCTTTTCGGTGACGGCCTGGGATCCCGACGCGCAGACGCCGGAGAACACGAGCTTCAAAGCGAGCTATCGGGCCGAGTTCAAGCGCGAGCCCGATTATCACAGCGCCAGCAACTACTCTTCGCTCGAGGTGCTCGCCGCGGCGCTCAAACGTGCCGGCTCGCTCGACCGCGAGAAGCTCCGCGACGCGATCGCCGCGGTGAACCCCAGGACGCTGATCGGTACCTGGCGCGTCGATCCGCGAACCGGGATCCAGCTCGGCTATACATCGTACATCCTGCAATGGCAGAACGGGAAGCAGGTCATCGTGTATCCAGGCAACGTCGCACACGGCAAGCCGCTCGTTCCGTTCCCCGCCTGGTCGTCGCGGTAGTGCCGTGACCGAAGCCTCAGCCGTGACCGAGGAGGTGATCGCGAGCGCTTCCGCGTGTGATGATGCGCGCTTGCGGCGCGTGTTCGAGAGCCTGGTGCGCCATCTGCATGCGTTTGTCGACGAGGTTGCTCTCGCGCCCGCCGAATGGTTGGCGGGGGTGCAGTTCCTTACCGCAACGGGGCATATGTGCGACGAGTACCGGCAGGAGTTCATGCTGCTCTCCGACACGCTCGGCGTCACCTCGCTGGTCGACGAAATCGCGCACCGCACGAACGCCGGCGCGACCGAGTCGTCCGTGTTGGGACCGTTCTACAACGAAAACCCGCCGGAGATCGCGCAGGGTGAGAGCATCGCCGCTATGGGCGAGGGCGTGCCCCTCGACGTGCGCGGCCGCGTTCGCGACCGCGCAGGGGCTGGGATCGGGGGCGCCGTCGTCGACGTCTGGGGGACCGACGGCGAGGGCCTGTACGATTCGCAGCATCACGACCACCCCGTCGACTGCCGCGGACGCATCCGCACGGCACCCGACGGCAGCTTCACGTTGCGCACCGTTCTCCCGCAGAGCTATTCGATTCCGACCGACGGTCCGGTGGGCGCGCTGCTCCAGCGGTTGGGAAGGCACACGTTTCGCCCGGCACACGTGCACTTCCGGATCAGTGCCGAGGGCTTTCGGCCGTTGACCACCGCGATCTACGCCGCCGGCGATCCCTACTTGGCCTCCGACGCCGTATTCGGCGTACGCGATTCGCTCATCGAACCGTTTGACCACGACGTGGCGACCGGCCGGGCAACGCTGGAGCGCGATTTTCTGATTGCTGAGATCCCTGCGGCTGAAAAACTCCGCAAGAAAGACGTGTCGTTGTGAACGCTTCCACCAAAGGTCTTTGGTTGGCCACCGTCGTTGCCGCCGGTTTCGGCGGCGGCCTGACCGGCGCGATCGTCGCCGAACGCCCCGCCTTCGCCGCGCCATTGTCGTCGGTGCAGGTCGATTCCGCGCTCGCGAACCTGGAGCGCTACGTCCGGGTGGATGACGGCGGCAACGTCACGATCGCGGCCTCGAACTTCACCATCACAGCGACGAACGTCAGCATCAAAGCGGGCGCAAATATGCAACTCCTTGGCGGAGGCCAGGCGCAGCTTCGGGGCGGCGGTGCATTGTCATTGATATCCGCTGGGGCGACCGATGTGGAAGGCAGCCAAACGACGATTCACGGCGGCGCAGTCACGATCTGCTGTCCTTCGCGTTAGCGCCCGCTCCCTGACGGTCTAGCGCGCCATCCCGGAAGCGGCCTGTGCGAGCGCGTGCAGGAAGTCCGTGTGCGCCGTCAACTCGGGCTCCTTGCGTCCCCGCTCGACGACTGCTCGCAATTCGCCGAGCGCGCGGGTGATCGCGCGGGCTTGCGCGCGGCCCGCGCGCGTCAGTTCGACCACAAGGCTGCGCCGGTCTTCGTCGGCGGTGCGCCGCTTCACCAGCTCGCGGGTCTCGAGGCGATCGATCACGTTCGTTAAGGTCGAACGCCGGTGAAGGAACGCACGGTGCAGCATGTTCATCGTGGCCGGGCCGTGCTCGGCGAGGTGCGCGAGAATGAGAGCTTCGGGCTGGGTCACGGCGCCGGCGGTTCGGGCGTCGAGGAAAAGACCCAGCGCGTGGACCGCGCGGTGAACTTCCGCGATGTAGCTCTCACGGGGCTCGTTCATCCCGGACGCCGTTCGTTTCGACCTCTCGGGAGGCCTTGACAGTAGTACGAAAACAGATTATACGATATCGTATGAAACTACTGCATGCGATGCTCACCGGGGCGCTGGCGCTGCTGTGTCTGGGCGGGCCGGCGGCGAGCGACGAGGTGAACCCTAGCGCTACCTCGACGATGACGCTGCATCTTCAAGGCCCCGTCGATGCGGCGTTTGCGATGTTTGATCCCGTGCATGAGTCGCTCTGGTCGCCGCACTGGCGCCCGCGATTCCTGGGGACGCGGACCGTGGCCGAAGGACTCGTCTTCGTCACCACGGGGCACACCAGTGCGCAAACCGTCTGGCTTCTCGATCGGTACGATGCGGCCGCGCGCAGGTTACGGTACATCAACGTCAGCGGCGCCCGGACGCTGACCCAGCTCGACATTTCCGTGGCGCCGCGCGGCGCGGCAGCGAGCGACGCGACGCTCCGATTGGTGGAGACGGCGCTCGATCCCGCGGCACTTCCCGACGTGCGCTCGTCCGTGCACGGTTTCCCGGCCGAAGCACCCCACTGGGAGGCGGCGATCGACTCGGTGCTGCGAACGAGGTCCTGAGATGGAGGACGAGGCGTTCCTGTGCGCACTCGAAGCCGGAAATCTTCCGAACGAGGCCTTCCGGCACGCCGATCACCTCAGAGCGACTTACCTGTATCTCCAGCGATTCGGCTATCCCGGGGGACTCGAGGCGGTCGAGAGCACGATCCGTCGCTTCGCCGCCGCGCACGGGGCGCCGGAAAAGTTTCACGTCACGCTGACGATTGCGTGGGGTCGATTCGTGGCGGCGCACTGTGAGGGCGCATGCGCCGCGCCTTTCGAGGTGTTCTTGGACCAGAATCGCGAGCTTCTCGATCGCGCGTTACCGCTTCGCTTCTACTCACCCGAGCGGCTGTTTGATGAAGCCGCGCGGCACTGCTGGCGGGAGCCGGACCTCTTGCCGTTGCCGGCGGCCGCGCCTTGGTCACCGGACAGTGCGCGGCGCCAACCACGGCCTGCGCCTGCTCCTACCCGCTGACGTACGCGACGAGTCCGTCGAGGCAGCTACGGAAATTCCTCGGCTGACGCTTGCAGGGTGATCCCCGGTTCTTGCGTGCGGCGGGTGCGTACGGCGCCGCGCACAAGACGTCCGCGAAGGCGGCGCCAGAACATCGTGAGCGCGACCGCGGCGCGAATGACCCTACCGCTCTCCAGATCCTCGATCTGCTGCATCGTCACGTTTACCAGATCGTGCAGCGTTTGCCGATCGTGCTGTTGTGCGGCCGTGTCACGCCTGAGACAATCGAGGTCCTCTTGGACACGCGCCAAGGTCGGGGCCGACTCGTCGCGTGCGCGGCAGGCCGCCGTGTACAGCCGTGCGACGTCCCGTGCCGAATCGAGCGCCACCTGCAACGGATCGAGCGCCTCGGCGTCGGCGTAGCGTAAGGCTTCCGTGAAAGGAAAAGGGTCGTGCACGAGCGCTGCACGACGCGGACCCGCGAGCTCCGGATAATTGGCGCCGATCTCGTAGAGATCGTCGGGGGCCCAGACCGGATCGCGGCGCAGCTTCTCGTAGAGCGCCTTCCACTGATAGCCCTGGCCGCGGTCTTCGCCGCCCAGCGCAATGTAAGCGGTCCAGCCCGCGACGGCCTTGCTCTGGATTTGCCGGATGCTCCGCACCGGGAAGTGCGCAAGCTGCAGATCCGCAATCGGCGTGCGCCGGCAGGTCGCGTAGGCGGAGCGAAGATCGTGGTTGCCCTGGATGATCACCGCATCGGCCTGATGCGCGAACACCTGCGCCAGCACGAGTTTGAAACGCTGCGGTTCCTCAGCGTGCCGGTGCGCGATGCGCGCCACGGGGTTCGCTTCCGAGGCGTCGTCGTCGGCCGAGGGAGCGTACGTCATCCACGGGATCAGGCCGTGCGTATCGTGCGATATCGACGCGATCCGCTGCTCGAGTTCGGCGCGGGAACCGACCTTCAGGAACTCGTCGGCGTCGAGCAAGAACAAGCGGTCGCAATTGAATCGCGCGAAGATCATCCGGCTGTAGTAGGTCATGACTTCACTCTGGTGATACGCGATCACGTCGTCGTCGAGCAGCGTGATCGGCAGGCCCTCATCGGCCAACCGCTGCACGATTGCGAGGGACGCATCGCACGACCCATTGTCGATCACGACCAACTGGTCGAGCAGCCGGGCATGATGGCGCACGAACGACTCGATGATATCGGCCTCGTTCTTCATGCGCACGACGCCGGCGAACTGAGGCGACACTAGGCGCTAAACCCTTCCGTTACGCGACGGTCAAGCCAAGCGCTCGCCGCGTCACGCCAAGCGTACACGTGGGGCGAGTCGGTTGGGGGCGCACTCTCATGGCCGCGCCGATGAAAGAATACGTTCGATCTCTGGGAGAGAGAATAGTCGTACATCGCGGCGACCTTGTGATAGGACGTCGCGTAGAGGTGGGTTTCCTTGCCGAGCATCGCGCCGGCAATCGCCACATGGACGTGGTCAGTGTGCAAGCTCGCGACGGCAGACACGACATCGAGCAAGAACTCGCCCATCCACTCGCCGCCCCACATCGAGACGTCGACGTTGCCGGGCGGCGGCGCGGCGGCGCTTTCGCCGTCGCTGCGAAAGGCACTCAGGTTTCCGCGCCCTGGGCGCTGCCAGGGTGCATAGTCTGCGGCGAACGCCAGGTCGTGATCGAGGTGGAGTCGCGACCGATCCGCCAGCAGCGGCTCAACGAGCCGGTAGCTCTGGCGCTCGCGGCAAAAGAACAGCGTCTGTTCCGGCAGGCTGCGCATGAACTCCGCGACCTCGTCGCAGGCAGGGTCGACGCTGCACGGGAGGATCACGAGCTGCCGAAAACCGCCGGCGTAGTACTGGATCCGCTCGATCGCCGAGTGATACGGCCGGCAGAGATTCCCGCAGGCCAGCGCCAAGAGCGTCGTGCCGCGGGCCGGAAACGGATGACGCAGTTCGGTGGTGCTTACGCGAAATTCGGCGCACAACCGGCGTAACCCCATGAGGATGAGGCCGTCGCCGCAGTTTCCGTTATTCGGGAGCAGCGCGACGTGTTGGCCCCGCAGCCGTGAAAGCACGTCGCGAACCTTCATCGGCGCGCGCCCTGGTTCAAGTGCGTCAGCCACACGAGCGCCTGGTTCAAACGTCCGCGGTCCACGGTTTGCGAGGATGCCCAGGTCGTTGCTGCACGTTCCGCGGTGCGCACGGCCGCAATCGTCCGGCCGCATTCGACCGCGTTATGATTCCAGGGCTCGCGGTATGACTCGAGCGCGTCGTTGGGGAGAGGCCGTTCAAAAACGCGCGCGCGCCGCATTGTGGTGACGCTCAAGCAGATCGCGGCGCCGGAAATGGTCCCGAGGCAGATCGTCCCAAGGTCGAACGTCAGGGTCAACGGCGCTGCCGGAACCGCGATCGTTCGTGGTTCGTCAGCGCGTCCGAAGCAGAAGCCGTTCGTGATGACGGCATGCGCTTCGAGATGATGCGCGGCGACATGAAACGCGCTCCCAGCAGCGTCAAAGAAGTCGATCTGTTCGACGACGACGAACGCCGGCGCGGTCATCACGAACTCCATGCGCAGCCGGCACGAACCGGGCGGAAGATGAAGCGGCAGATAGACGCTGCGCAGCCGCTGGGGCAGGATCGTCGTGTTGAGCACTTCATGATGGCTCGGCCCAGGGAGCGCCCGCGCGCGAATCGACAGTGGCGCTCCGCTCGCGCCGGCCTCGTCGAGGATCGAGATCGGCAGTCCTTGCGCCAGCAACCGGTACACGCAGCGACGCGCCGAATCGTCACTTGTCTCGTCAACGATCGCGACCAACTCCGCTTCGCCGAGGCATCCAAGCAGGGACGCTTCGAGTCCAGGAGAGTATGCGCCCACGTAGACGGCGGTTGCGGTCGCTTTTGGCAAGGAGTGCTCGTACCTGTTCCGTGAACCAAGGTCAATGGCGTTGATGTCAGGATGATACAGATCATCCTCGCCCAGCCACGCGTTGTCGGCAGGAATATTTGCTTTTCGTGGACCGTTGATCCTGCGGTCGACGTCTATCGAGCAACCGAGTTTACGCTGCGCTTCCCCGACGAAATCGACGTCGCGAAGGTGCCGGCGCGCATCTGGTGGCTCGTCTTCTTTCTCTGCTTGCATACGCACTGGGCCGTGATCCGCCCGTGCAGAGTCAGCCTTCCCGTCCGGATCGGCGAAGCGGAGCGCGAGTTCTGGCTGCGTTTGATCGATGCGCACGTCGCGACGCTCGAAGCGATGCGCGGGACGACGCGCCTGCAGCGGGAGGTCGAGATTGCCGACGGCGATCTCGAACTGCCCCCGATCCAGCGCGCCGCCGACTCCGGGCGCTGTGCGGCCGCTTTCAGCGGCGGCAAAGACAGTCTCGCGCAAGCGGGGCTCCTCTGCGAGCTTACGCAGCGGCCGATTCTCGTCACGACGACCTCACCGTTGTTCGACCAATTCTCGGATCACATCAGCGACCGGCGGCGCCAGGTGCTGCGCGAGATTCCGCGTCGCCGCGACGTCACGTTGATCGAAGTGCGGTCGGATATCCGCTCGACGTGGCACAACTTCGCCGCTGCGGAGCGCGGCTATCTGCTCGCGATCAGCGAGTTGACCGATGCGCTGCTGTACTTTGCCTGCACGATGGTAGCCGGCGTGGCGCTGGGAGCGCCGCACCTGTTCCTGGCCTCCGAGGCCGAGGTGCAGTTCAACACCCAACGCGGTGACGACGTGGTCCAGATGTCGCACTTCATGTACTCGACGATAACGCAGCGCGCCGTTTCGGCGCTGCTTGAACGCCACGGCTTGTCGTACGGTTCGCTTACCGCTCCGCTCCACAACAGCCAAGTGCAGCGGCTCTTGTGGACTCGCTACCGCGACATCTCCGATTTGCAGTACTCGTGCTGGCGGGTCGCTCCGGGAGAGTCGGCTTGCAGTGCCTGTTCGCAGTGCCTGCGCATCACCATGGGCGCGCTCGAGGCCGGCGGCGACCCGGCCGCCATGGGCATCGACCTGGCCAAAGTGCTGCGCGAAACGCGCACCTGGGCGCCCAAACCTGCCGCCGCGGAGAACGCGCTGCCGGGCGACGCCGTCACGGCCGAGCTGAGCAGCCAGCTGGTGTACAACATCCGCGCGGTTTCGCCGGCGACGATACGCAAGCGACTCGTCGGCCGGGGGTTGTCGCGGTTTTTTCGGCCCGATCCGACGGAAGCGCTGCGTGATTTCGACGACCTGCGCGCGCGCTTGGCGGACTTCCCCGCGACCAATGCGCCGCGCTATTGGCCGGGGTTCGTCGAGACGATCGATCCGCTGCTGCGCGACCGCGTCGCCGCGATCTTCGCCGCCTCGTTCGAACCCGAGGCCGAAAGCCGCTACGCCGCCATGCTGCGGCGCAACGACGCGCTCGTCGAGCGAATCACCGCGCCGATGAGAGCCCATGTCTAAGGCCTCGGAATCGACCTTCGCCGGGCGCTATCTGCTGCGGCCGGCGACTTTGGACGAGCGCGAGCTCGCCGCGATCGCTCACCTGATTCCCGGCCCGGAACCAGTTCTCTCGCCGCCGCACCGCAGCGCCGCCGGCGTCCCCGATCGCATTCTCCGCGTTTCGGAACCTTCGCTCGCCGGCAACGAGCTCGCCTATGTCACCGAGTGCATCGAGACCAATTGGATCTCGTCCGCCGGACGCTTCGTCTGCGATTTCGAAAGCGCATTCGCTGCCACGGCCGGCTGCCGATACGGAATCGCTGCTTCGAGCGGGACCGCAGCCCTGCACCTGGTGATCGCTGCTCTCGGCCTCGGTCCCGGCGACGAAGTGATCATGCCGGCGTTCACGATGATTGCGACGGCGAACACCGTCGCGTATACCGGCGCGACGCCGGTGCTCGTCGACGCGGAACCCGATACCTGGAACATCGATCCGCTGCAGATCGAAGCGTGCATCACGCCGCGAACGAAAGCGATCGTCGTCGTGCACACCTACGGCCACCCGGCCGACATGGACGCGATCATGAGCATCGCCGCGCGGCACGGCTTGGCAGTGGTCGAAGACGCCGCCGAAGCGCACGGCGCGAAGTATCGCGGCCGTTCGGTCGGCGGTATCGGGAGCGCGGGCGCGTTTTCGTTCTACGGGAACAAGATCATCACCACCGGCGAGGGCGGGATGGTCACGACGAACGATCCCGACCTGGCGGCAGTCGCGCGCCGGCTGCGCGACCACGCGTTCTCCGCGGAGCGCCATTTCTGGCACGAGTATCGCGGCTTCAACTACCGTATGACGAACCTTCAGGCGGCCGTCGGGCTCGCGCAAACCGAACGGCTCGGGGAGCTCGTAGCGCACCGGCGCCGGTCGCGGGAGGCCTACGATGCGGCGTTGCGCGGCGTGCGGGGGATCACGCTGCCGGTCGAACGCGCCGAAGTGCAGAATGTGTTCTGGATGTATGCGATCCTCGTCGAGCCCGAATTCGGCTGCTCGCGGGATGCGCTGCGCATTGCACTGGCGGCCAACGGCATCGAGACGCGCACGATGTTCATCCCGATCCACTTGCAGCCGATCTACTATCACGCGTTCGCGGGCCGGCGCTTCCCGGTTGCGGAGTCCCTGTGCCGGCGGGGAATGTACCTCCCATCGGGTCCCCGCGTTGGGCACGCCGATATCGCCTACGTCGCTAGCGAGATCCGCGCCGCGCAGCATCAGACCTGATCCGTGTCGCGGCCGGTTATCCTCGTGTCGGGCAAGGACCCGCTGGCCGAAGAGAACGGCCGGGGGCACACCAGCTACGTGCGTGCACACGCGCGGGCCGCGATCCGGGCGGGATTCGAGCCGCACATCTTTGCAGTGGGACCGGGGCCGGAGCGCGAGTCGAGTGATATCGGGTTCATCTACCGCTGCGCGACTTGGCTGCGTCCCTATCGCCAAGTGCTCATCCCCGTTCACAGCAGCCCCCTAGCGGGCGGAATCGCGGCGCTCGTCCCGACGTTCGCTGCGCGTGAGCCGCTGGTGATTCATGGGTTCGGCGTTTGGAGCTACGCCGGCGTCCAGGCCGCGCGCCGGTTGGATCGCGGCGGGGCGCGCGTGCATCCGATCGCAAGTTCGTACACGACGTACGAGGATGAGGCCCGGTCGATGCTGGATGGGTTCGTTCCCGGGACGAGCGTCGTGACCAAGCTGCGTTACGCCGGGCAGTATGCATGGGTCAAGTTGGCGATCACCAATTTCGAGCGCGCTGGATACGTGGGCTCGCGTTTCGTCATGGTCAATTATGCCGCCGTCGGCAGGCTGATCCGCGCCGCCCACGGTGACGCTGTGACCCTGCGCATGAGCCGCTACGGGCCCGAATCCGCGTTTCTCAGATGCGCGCCGGCGCCGGACCGAGGCCCTCGGGACCCGGCGCGACCGGCGATCGTGAGCGTCACCACGCACTCGCCGCGTAAAGGCGTCGACGTGCTCATCGAGGCACTGGCCCGGCTCAACGCCGGCGGCATCGACTTCCGCGCCACGATCGTCGGCGGCGGTCCCCTGCTCGAACCTCACCGCGCGCTCGTGCGCGCCCGCGGTCTCGAGCGCACGGTAACCGTCACGGGTTATGTCGACGACGTGCTGCCGTATCTTCTGGACGCCGACGCGTTCGTGCTGCCGTCGCGGCGCGAACAGAGCGGGTCGCTGGCGGTTCTCGAAGCGATGCAGGCCGGAATTCCCGTCATCGCATCCGCGTGCGACGGCCTTCCCGAGGATCTCGACGACGGTGTGTCGAGCCTGTTGGTTCCGCCGGGCGACTCCGCGGCGCTCGCCGCCGCGCTGCAGCGTCTGATCGGCGATCCCGCGCTCCGTCGGAACCTCGCGCAGAACGCCGCCGCCGCGTTCGAAGCGCGTTTCTCGGCCGCGGCGTTTTCCGATGACCTCGGCGCAGCGTACGGCGAAGCGACCGCCGGACCGTAGATTTCGCAGCCCGGCAGGAGGGGCTTTGCGCCCGCCGGGAATCGCGCCGCGGAGGGGTCGCATGATCGAATCTCGGCAGTTCTCAGTTCGCGTGATGCTCGCGCTCGTCGCGCTCGCTGCCGCGCCGTTGCGTGCGGGAGCCCAGGTTCCCGCCGCCGCGTTCCACATGACGCTGATCGGTCATGCCGACATGTCCAGCGGCGGCGAAGGCTTCGCGATGAAGCTCGCCCCCGGCGGGCGGCGGCTCCTGTACGTGGCACACGAGTCCGGCCCGCACTGCTTCACGATCTTCGACGTCACGAATCCCGCCCAGCCCGCCACCGTGCGTGTCGTGGATACGACGTCGGCGGACGTGCGCTGCAACTCGCTGGACGTCAGCGGCAACGTCCTGGCGGTTGCGACGGAGACGAAGCAGCAGGGACAGCCCGGCGGCGGCTTCCGGCTCTACGCGCTCGACGATCCGGCCTCGCCGCGCCTTGTCGGGACGTTCGACGCTTCGGGGCCGCATTCGCGGGGAGTACATCACGTGTGGCTGGCGAGCGACACGCTGGCGCATATCACCAGCGGCGCGGCTGACTTCACGCCGAACCGCAAATCGGACGATCAGTTCTACCGAATCGTCGACATCAGCGACCCGGCGCATCCGAAGGAGGTCGGACGCTGGTGGTACCCCGGCCAGCGCGCCGGCGACGTGGAGCCTCCGCCGAACAATATCCCGCTGCCCGACGATGCGAACCAAGGCGTGCGCCCGCACAACATCGACGTTTTTCCCGGTCACGCGAACCGCGCCTACGTCGGCTACATCGACGGCGGCGTCGTGATCCTCGACATCAGCGACCTCGCGCACCCGCGCGCGATCTCGATCGTGCGGTATGTCGGCCCCTTCACGCACACCGTGTTTCCAATCTTCTCGCGCAACCTTGCCTTCGTCAGCGAGGAGGCGGTGCAAGACGCCTGCGCCGATGCTCCAAAGCACATGGCCGTGTGGGACATTGCAGACGAAACGAAGCCGCGGCC
>Ga0182015_10000941_pt1 | contig 40384 bp, 36 predicted proteins | sample 712P3MmetaG_FD_120478 | JGI IMG/M metagenome (GOLD analysis project Ga0182015, IMG submission 120478) | Permafrost microbial communities from Stordalen Mire, Sweden - 712P3M metaG | ecosystem: Environmental > Terrestrial > Soil > Wetlands > Permafrost | place: Sweden: Stordalen | collected...
CAGGGGGGTACCCCACGCATTCTTTCCGATTCTCTCCCACGAGGCGTTTTGGAAGCCGCTGGAGTACCGGCACAACGCGCGATTCCCTTCCGCAAATGCGCGCGTCTCGCCGTCGTGCCGCCGAACGCGCTTCCATCGGCATCCAATATCACGTGGGCATCGGCCCGCACCGCGCCCCGCAAGCCATCGCCGTTTCCTTGAAACCGCGTCGGGCATATGCTAGCGTGAACACAACACTGAGGGAGGTCGAGCAATGGGCGACAATCAAACAGGTTCCAAAGTCACATTTTTCCTGGTGGGGCTCGGTATCGGAGCGCTCGTCGGAATTCTTTTCGCGCCGAAGTCCGGTGAAGAGACGCGCGACTATCTGATGGACCGCGCCGAAGAAGGCCGCGAATACGCGCAGCGCAAAGCGCGCGAGCTGCGTGATCGCGCCGAAGATCTCGTCGAGCGCGGCAAGAAAGTCGCCTCGAATCAGAAAGATTCGATTTCGGCCGCCGTCGAAGCCGGCCGCGACGCCTATCAGCGCGAGAAGTCCAAAGCGCAGTAGCCCGTAGGCGCGCAGCAAGATCGAAGAACGCCCAGGCCATCCGCAGGCATCGGGGCCTGTAGAGGACGATCGAGCGATGACCAACTGGCTGCCCTTTTTCGTGGCCGTGACCGCGATGGCGGTGGTTCTGCAAGCCGCCGTCATGCTGGGGATGTATCTCGCGATTCGCCGCACCACCGAGCGCGTTGCCACCATCACCACCGATCTGCACGCTCGCGTCACGCCGATCCTCACTCGCGTCCAGATTCTCGTCGAAGACGCGCAGCCGCGCATCACCGCCGTCGTCGCCGACGCTGCCGAGATCAGCTACCTCGCCCGCAACCAGGCCCAAAAAGTCGATCGCGTCTTCACCGAAGCGCTCGATCGCATGCGCCTGCAATTGATTCACGCCGACCAAATCCTGACCGGCGCGCTCGAAGCCGTGGAAGACGCCGGCTCGCAGGTCCGCCGCACGATCATCGGCCCCGTGCAGTCCGCCACAGCCGTGATTCGCGGCATCCAGACCGGCCTCGAATTTTTCCGCTCGCGCCGGCGCCCGCGCAGCGAACGCGCCTCCGCCCACGCCGGCGATCAGCCGGACGAAAACCTCTTCATCTAAATTGTGGATTTAATTTTCGGTACGCCTACTCGCTCGAAACAATCGTTCCGCCGCCCAGCACCACGTCGCCATCGTAAAAAACAGCCGCTTGTCCCGGCGTAATCGCGCGCTGCGCTTCATCAAAACGCACTCGCGCCGTCGCCGCGTCGATCGACTCGATCGTCGCCGCGGCCGGTTCGTGCCGATGCCGAATCTTCACTGCGCCGCGCACCGGTTCGCTCGGCGCCGCGATCGACACCCAATTCACGCCGCGCACCGCGCACGTCGCGCGCCGCAACTCCGCGTCCTCGCCAACCACCACGCGATTCGTCTCCCGCTCCAGCGCCACAACATACATCGCGCGGGCCGCCGCGAATCCCAATCCCTTTCGCTGCCCCACCGTGAAGCGATGCAATCCCTGATGCCGCCCAATCACTTCGCCGCTCGTCGTCACCACTTCGCCGTGTTCTTCCGGCGCGCTCTCACCGCGCTCCGCCAGATACGACTCGATGAACTGCACGTAATGTCCCGCCGAGACGAAGCAGATCTCCTGGCTGTCCGGCTTCTCGGCCACCGGCAGCGCGGCCTCACGCGCCATCTCGCGCACTCTCTGCTTGCCCATCTCCCCGAGCGGGAAAACGGTGCGCGCCATCTGCTCCTGCGTCAGACCGTAGAGGAAATACGATTGGTCCTTCGTGTCGTCCGCCGCCCGCAGCAGCATCATGCGGCCCGTCACGTCGTTGCGCCGGATGCGCGCGTAGTGGCCCGTCGCCAGCCGCTCCGCGCCGATCTGCCGCGCCGTCGTCAGCAGCGGATCGAACTTCACGTGGTTGTTGCACTGCGCGCACGGCACCGGCGTCTCGCCCGCCAGGTAGGACGCAACGAACGGCTTCACCACTCGCTCCTCGAAGCGCTCTTCGTAATTCACCACGTAGTGCGGAATGCCGAGGTGCTGCGCCACGCGCCGCGCGTCGTGCGCGTCCTCGAGCGAGCAGCAGCGCTGCCGCGGCGCGCCGATGGGACGCAGGCCGGGTAGCCGCCGCTGATCCCACAGCTGCATCGTCAATCCGACAACCGCGTCGCCGCGATTGTGCAGAAGCGCCGCGACGGTCGAGCTATCGACGCCGCCGCTCATCGCGACCACGGTGATTCCGCCGCGCGTTTCCGCCGGCACAGGAATTTCCGCCGCGTTCATCGCCGTAATGTTCGCCGCCACGCTCATGATGCCACCACCGCTTCGCGCCAACTCGGCGACAAGCTGCGCAGCCGCTGCACCGTGCGCGGAATCACGTCGAGCGCGAAATCGATTTCCTCGTCCGTTGTGTTGCGCCCAAGACTGAAGCGCACCGAAGCGCGCGCGTCCGCGCGGCCGAGGCCGATCGCCGTCAGCACGTGCGACGGCTCGATCGTCCCGGAAGAACACGCCGCGCCCGCCGAGCACGCGATGCCTTCGAGATCGAGCGAAATTACCAGCGCTTCGGCCTCGATGTGCGGAAAAATCATATTCGACGTGTTCGGCGTGCGCGGCGCGCAGCATCCATTAATCCTCACCAGCGGCACAGCCGCCAGCACGCCGCGCTCGAAGCGATCGCGCAGCGCTGCGATGCGCGGAGTTTCTTGCGCCAACGAGCGCCGTGCGATCTCCGCCGCTTTGCCGAGCCCCACGATTCCGGGAACGTTTTCCGTGCCGGGCCGGCCATCGCGACCGTGGCGTCCGCCGAAAAGCAGCGCGTCAAGACGCGTGCCATCGCGAACGTAAAGCGCGCCAACTCCCTTCGGCGCATACAATTTGTGTCCGGAGATCGAAACCAGCGGCGCGCCGATGCGCTTCACGTCCACAGGGATTTTTCCGGCGGCCTGCACCGCGTCGACGTGAAACGCGATTCCCTTCTCCGCGGCAATCGCGGCGATCGCTTCCACCGGCTGCAGCGTTCCGATTTCGTTGTTGGCCATCATCACGGAGATCAGCACGGTTTCGGCGCGAATGGCCTGGCGAATCGCTTCCGGATTCACCCGCCCTTCGCGGCTCGCCGCCACGTAAGTGACCGCAACGCCGCGCCGCTCAAGTTCCTCGCACGGATTCAGCACCGCGCTGTGCTCCACCGTCGTTGTGACGACGTGCTTGCGCGGCCCGGCCGCGGCGTTCACTACGCCGAAAATCGCCTGATTGTTCGATTCCGTTCCGCCACTCGTGAAGACAATTTCCGATGCGCGCGAGCCGAGCAGCCCCGCCACTTCGTCGCGCGCTTGCTCGACCGCCGCGCGGCACTTCTGCCCGAAGCCGTGAATCGAGCTGGCGTTGCCATATTCTTGCGCGAAAAACGGCAGCATCGCTTCGAGGACAGCCGGGTCCACGGGTGTGGTTGCGTTGTAGTCCAGGTAGATGCGTCGCATGGGGCGAATCGAATCGTGTGGCGCTGCCGCAGCCTTCTTCCGATTCAGAATATCGTTGCGCAACCACGCGGTCAAGCTCGGGAGCGCACGCGGCGCGAATGCGCGGTGGCGGTTCGGACACGCGCGGCGCCGGCGCCTTTGACATGAAACTACGCCTCCGTTAACGTGAAAAAAGGCCGCCGCGAGCGGCCGTTTGCATTCCAAGATCGCTGCCGCGCTCCGGGAGAAAACGCCGTGCCTCAACCGATCATCACGCTAACCACCGATTTCGGCACATCCGATCACTTGGTTGGAGCGATGAAGGGAGTGATTCTGGGAATCAATCCCAATGCGCACATCGTGGACATTCAGCACCACGTCACTCCGTTCGACGTTCTCGATGGCGCGCTCACGATCGGGTCGGTGTATCCTTATTTTCCGCTGCGCACGATTCACATCGTGATTGTCGATCCGGGCGTGGGCACCGCGCGGCGGCCGCTGCTCGTTTCCGCCGACAACCAATATTTCGTCGCGCCGGACAACGGCGTGCTTTCGATGGTGTACGACCGCGATCCGAACGCCGTCGTGCGCCACGTTACCGCCAGCCACAATTTTCTCGAGCCAGTCAGCCCGACGTTTCACGGCCGCGATGTTTTTGCGCCGGTCGCGGCGTATCTTTCCAAGGCGTGGGCCACGGAATCGTTCGGCGACGAGATCACCGAGTTCGCACGATTCGCCCTGCCGAAGCCCAAAGCAGCGGAAGATTCGCTGAAAGCCGTCGTGCTGCACGTCGATACGTTCGGCAACCTGATGACGAATTTGCGCGCCGAGGATTTGCCCGAGGCCACCGTGGCGACGGGGAAAATCAAATTGAAGATCGGCGCGAAAAGCATCGAGCGTTTTGTCGCCACGTTCGGCGAAGGAAATAATGGAGAGCCGGTCGCGCTGATCGGTTCGAGCGGCTACGTCGAAATCGCGGTGAACAAAGGCAATGCCGCAAAAGCTCTGGGCGCCAGCCGCGGCGCGGAAATTATTCTCGCGCGCACTCCTTCCTAATTTTCCCGCATTCCATTTACAGAAAGTGATTGCAGGAGTTCGCGCGCCGATTTCAGCGCGTGAGGTCTTGCGTGATCAGGAACGATCGCGTGCGCGGATCGAGCCAATCGCGCAGCGCATCGCCGAGCAAGTTAAACGAGAGGACGGCGGCCATGATTCCGAGCGCGGGAAAAACGATCATGTGCGGCGCGTCGAACAGATGATTGCGCGCGTCGTTCAGCATCGCGCCCCAACTCGGCGTGGGCGCAAGGACGCCGAGACCGAGAAAACTGAGCGTCGATTCGGCGAGGATCGCGCTGGCCATTCCGATCGTGGCCTGGATCAGCACGGGCTGGACAGTATTGGGTAATAGATGACGCCACAGAATGCGCGCGTCGGAAGCTCCGAGCGAGCGCGCCGCGGCGATGAAGTCCATCTCCTTCACTTTCAAAACTTGCGCTCGCGCCAGCCGCGCATAGCCCGCCCAGCCCGTGATGACCAGCGCGAAAATCACGTTGCGCAGGCCGGGGCCTAACGACGCGGCCAGCGCGATGGCGAGAAGCACGCCGGGGAAGGAAAGAAAAGTGTTGATGAGAATGATGTTCACGAAGCGATCGAACGCGCCGCCAAAATAGCCGGCGACGCAACCGATCGCGAGACCCACCAGCCCCGCGCCGAGCACGACCGAAATTCCTACTGTCAGAGAAATGCGCGCGCCGTAGAGAGTGCGCGAAAAAATGTCGCGGCCGAGTTCGTCGGTGCCGAACCAGTGTCCGGAGCCGGGCGACATCAGGCGATGCGGCAGATCCTGCGCCGCGGGATTTTGCCGCGCGATCCACGGCGCGGCGATCGCGGCGACCACCAGCAGCAACGCCAGCGCCGCGCCCCAGCGGCCGAGTCGGCTGCTGCGCAGAAACTGCCGCAAGTTGCTTTGCGATTTCATTCCACGCGCACCCGCGGATCGATCACGGCGTAAATCAAATCCGTCAACAAGTTTACAAACACACAGGAGAGCGCGATCACCAGGATGCAGCCTTGCAGGAGCGGATAGTCGCGCTCAGTGATGGCCTGGACGGCGAGGCGGCCAATGCCGGGCCACGAGAAAATCGTCTCGGTGACGATCGTGCCGGCGAGCAACGCGCCGAATTGAAGGCCGACAATGGTGATGATGGGAATCATCGCGTTGGGCAACGCGTGCCGAAAAAGCACTCTGCGCTCCGACAAGCCTTTGGCGCGGGCCGTGCGCACGTAGTCGCTGGACAATTCTTCGATCATCGAGGCGCGCACCATGCGCGTCAGAATCGCGGCCAGCGCGGCGCCCAGCGTCACAGCGGGCAGCACGAGATGCTCGATCCCGCCGCGGCCGGAAACAGGCAACCAGCCAATCTCAATAGAAAACACGAGTATCAACAATGGACCCAGCGCGAAATTCGGAAGCGATAGGCCGAGCAACGTAAAAACCGAAGTCGCGTGATCCGCGGCGCTTCCCTGCCGCGCGGCGGAATAGACGCCCGCCGGAATCGCGATGGCCAGGCACACAAACAATCCCGCCAGCGCCAATTCGAGCGTCGCGGGGAAATGCTGGAACACAATCGCGGAAACGGAACTATTGAAATGAAACGACGTGCCCCAATTGCCGCGGAACAATCCAGAAAGATAGCGGACGTACTGTGTGCCGAGAGGCGCGTCAAGGCCGAGCGCGTGGCGAAGCTGCGCCAAATCTTCGGCGCGCGCGTCTTCGCCGAGCATTTGCGCCACGGGATCGCCGGGAACGATGTGGATCAACAAGAATACCGTCGTCAGAATCAGCCAGACGGCGGGCAGCGTGTAGGCGATGCGCTGGAGAATTTTCCGTGTCATGCGTTGCCCGCGGAATTCGGAGTTTTGGCCGGCTCAGCCCCGGCATCGGAAGGCGCGGCCGCGGCGGGCTTCAGGCGCTCAATTTTCACGCGCGCCACGCGCTTGCGATCCATCTCGACAACGGTGAAGCGGTAGCCGCCGAATTCAAACGTTTCGCCGCCGCGCGGAATGAATTGAAGCTGGCTCAGCACAAAGCCGCCGACGGTAGCGTAAGCGGAATCTTCCGGCAGATCGATATCGTATTGCGACGCGAGATCGCGCACGGGCAGCGAAGCGTCAAAAATCATCGCGGGGTCGGGTCCGCGGCCGACGACTTGCGGATGTTCGACGACGTCGAACTCATCATGAATCTCGCCCACCACCTGCTCGATCAAGTCTTCCAGCGTGACCAGACCGAGAATGCTGCCGAACTCATCCACGATCGCGGCCATGCCGGCGCGATGCGCGCGAAGTTCGGAGAGAAGTTCCGCGGCCGGCTTGCTTTCGGGAACGATCAGCAGCTCGCGCAGCAGACGGCGCAGATCGAATGCCGGCGGAGGCGCGCCTTCTTCGGCGCGGCGCTGCCGATCGAGCAGGACCCAGAGCATATCCTTAATGTGCACGAAGCCGAGCAAGTGATCGACCGAGCCTTCGTAAACCGGGATGCGCGAGCGCTGCGTGGTGACGAACACGCGAAGCGCTTCGTCGAGATCGGCTTCGACGGGGAGAACGTGCATGTCCGGCCGCGGCACGATGATTTCGCGCACGCGAAGCTGGCTCAGCTGGATCGCGCTCAAGATGAATTTCTCTTCGCTCTGCGAAAGCAGGCCGCGTTCGCGCGCTTGCTGCACCTGAATTTCCAGTTCCTCCGCGGAATGGACGAGCGTGTGGCTTTGCCGCGTCTTGCTGCCGAGCACGCGCAGCACGGCGCGGCTCGCCCCGTCCAGGAAATCGATCGCCCAGCGGAACGTTTGCAGATACCAATCGAATGGCAGCGCGACCAGCAACGCGACGCGTTCAGCGCGCTGCAGGCTCAGCGACTTCGGCACCAGCTCGCCGAGGACGACGTGCAGCATCGTGAGCAGCGCGAACGCCAGCGTGAGCGAGATTGCGTGCAGCACGACGACGGCGGGACGCCCCGGGAGCCAAACGAGCATGGGACGCAGCAGCGCGGCCAATGTGACTTCGCCCAGAGCGCCGAGGCCGAGGCTCGTGAGCGTGATGCCGACTTGCACGCCGGAGACCACGCGATCCAATTGACCCGCCAGACGCTCGACGACTTTGGCGCGCGTGCTGCCTTTAGCCACAAGTTGACGCACGCGCGACAATCGCACCGCGACCAGCGAAAATTCCGCGGCGGCGAAAAAGCCGTTCACGACGACGAGCGCGAAAATGGCGAGTAGGCGAAGACCGATCATCGAAGCCGGCGCGGTCGAAGCGCGTCACACGCCGTGAGGACGATTCTAGTACCGTTCGCCCAGTTTCGAGCGGACGTTCTGTTGCGCGCGGCACGGAAGCGATCACGGCGCACAAAGGCATTGTTTCGGTTCTTGGGCGTGACTTAGAATGCTGTTTCGGTCCGGCGCCGCGGGAAGCGGCGGCGGACCGTGACGAGGTTGCCCGCTGTGAATCCGGCACAAACGAAAAAACCCGAGCCCGGCAAGAAGCCCGATTTCGAGCATTCGCTCGCGCGTCTGGAAGAAATCGTGCGCCGGCTTGAGAGCGCGAGTCTTTCGCTGGACGATGCGATGAAACTTTTTGAAGAGGGCGTGGCGCTCTCGCGCGATTGCCAGAAGCAGCTCGATCAGGCCGAAGGCAAAGTGGAAATTCTGCTGAAGAAGGCGGGAGGCGAAGTGGTTGCCGAACCGTTTGCAACGGAGAGTGGCGAAGACGAGGCCGGCGCCGATGACGAGGCCGAACCCTGAGCGCGCCGCCTGTTTCGGAATTCATTTCCCGCCGGTTCACGCAATGACGCTTCCGGATTTTTTCGAGCAGGACCGGCAACTCGTGGAGCAATCGCTCGAACGCCTGTTGCCGCCGGGCGACACTCCGCCGCCCTCGATTCACCAGGCGATGCGCTACAGCGTTTTCGCCGGCGGAAAAAGAGTGCGTCCGGTTTTGTGTCTGGAGGCGGCGCGGATTTTCACCGCCGACGTGACGCCGGCGCTGCCGGTGGCTTGCGCGTTTGAATTCATTCATACGTATTCGCTGATTCACGACGATTTGCCCGCTCTGGATAACGACGATCTGCGTCGCGGCAAACCTACTTGCCACAAACAGTTCACGGAGGCGCTGGCGATTCTGGCCGGCGATGCGCTGCTGACGCTGGCGTTTGAAGTGCTGGCGACGGCGCCGCTCGATGCGGACCGGCGCGCCGCAGTGCTGGCGGAGGTAGCGCGCGCGGCGGGCACGCGAGGAATGGTCGGCGGGCAAGTGGCCGACATCGAAGCCGAGGGGAAACGTGTTGCGCCGGAGCAGCTTGAATACATACACCGCGCGAAGACGGCGGCGCTGATTCGCGCGGCGGTGGTGGCGGGGGCGCTGTGCGGCGGCGCGGGCGAGGCGGACGTGGAGCGGCTTCGGAAATTCGGAGAGAACATCGGGTGGGCGTTTCAGGTGGTGGACGACATTCTGGATGTTGAGGAAACTTCGGCGGCGCTGGGAAAAACCGCGGGGAAAGATCAGGCGCAGAACAAGGCCACGTATCCGGCGGTGTACGGACTTGCGCGCTCGCATGAATTCGCGGCGACGCTTGCGGGCAACGCGATGGCTGCGCTCGATGCGTATGGCGCGCGCGCGGCGAATTTGAGGGCGCTTGGAGAATTTATCGCGCGGCGCCGCGCGTGAGATCTTCCTGATGGCACGCTCCGCAGAATCGCTGTGACTCAGACAAAAAAGAAAAAGGGCCGAGCGGCGCGGCTGGATGCGCTGCTGGTGGAACGCGGGCTTGCGGAATCGACGCAGAAGGCGCAGGCGATGATCCTGGCCGGCGAGGTGCGCGTGGAGGGACTGGCGCGCGTGACGGCGGGAGCGCTGGTGGCGAGCGGCGCGAGGATCGAGATCGCGGGCGCGGCTTCGCGATACGCGAGCCGTGGCGGAGAAAAATTGGCTGGCGCGCTGGAGGATTTCGGCGTTCGCGTTGTGGACAAACTTTGTGTCGATGTGGGCGCGTCGACGGGCGGATTCACGGATTGTTTGCTGCAGCATGGAGCGCGGCGCGTGTACGCGGTGGATGTGAGCACGGACCAGCTTGCGTGGAAGCTGCAGCAGGATCCGCGCGTGGCGCGGGTGGAGCGTAACGCGCGGTATTTGCGCGCCGGCGATTTGGATGGAGCGGCGGCGGAAATTGTGACCGTGGATGTTTCGTTCATTTCGGTGGCGACGATTTTGCCGGCGGTGGTTGCGGCGGCGGGGCCGGGCGCGGAATTTCTGATTCTGGTGAAGCCGCAATTCGAGTTGCCGCGCGCGGACGTGGGCGCTGGAGGAATTGTGCGCGATGCGGCGCTGCACGAGCGCGCGATCGAGCGCGTGCGCGCGGCGGCTGTGGCGGCGGGGCTCGGCGTCGCTGGAGTGCGGGCGTCGTGCCTGGCCGGAGCGGAAGGCAACCAGGAATTTTTTATGCATGCGTTTGGGGCGCAGGCGCGAGAGTTGCTGCAACGGAAAAGTCAAAACCCGCACCCTTAAAACCGAAGGGTGCGGCACCCTCGTTGAATGCGCGTGGAAAACTTTCGAGACATGAGCGTCGCGGGTTGTGGAGAAGGGTCGAGATGTGTGCGCCGCATCGCGCGAAATTTCCGCGCGACGGCGGCTTGCGGTAGAATTTGGCCGTGACCGACTCGATCAAAACTGTGGGAATTATTGCGCGGCCGCGGCGCGAGGATATTTCAAAGGTTGTGCCGCCGCTGCTGGCGTGGCTCGGTGCGCGCGGCATGAAAGTGTTTGTGGACCCGGAGACAGCGGCGGCGATTTCGGGTTCTGCGCACGGGGACGAGCGGCGGCGGGAAGAGTTGCCCGGCCTGGTGGACTTGCTGATTGTGCTGGGCGGCGACGGGACGCTACTGGCCGCGGCGCGTCTGGAAAATCCTCGCGCGGTGCCGATCCTTCCAGTGAATTTGGGCGGGCTCGGATTCTTGACGAGCGTGACACTGAGCGAACTGTATCCGATTCTGGAAGAAGTGTTCGGCGGAAAGAGCCGCATCAGCGAGCGCGTGATGCTCGGCGTGGAAGTGACGCGCGATGGCGCCGTCGTCGAACGGCAACGGGCGCTGAACGACGCGGTGATCAACAAGGGCGCGCTGGCGCGCATACTGGACCTCGAGCTGACGATCAACGGGCAATTTGTGTGCAGCTACAAAGCCGATGGGCTGATTCTTTCGACGCCGACGGGTTCGACGGCGTATTCGCTCTCGGCGGGCGGGCCGATCGTGCATCCGCTGGTGGAAGCGCTGGTGGTGACTCCGATTTGTCCGCACACGCTGACGAACCGGCCGCTGGTGGTGCCGGATTCGGCGCGAATCGAAGTGACGGTGTGCGGCACGGAGTCGGTGTACCTGACGATGGATGGGCAGGTGGGGATAAAACTCGAGCCGTGCGATCGCGTGGCGATCTCGCGCGCGGCGGAGCGGCCGCGGTTGGTGCGCACGGCGCGGATGATGTACTACGAAGTGTTGCGCGACAAGTTGAAGTGGGGAAACCGGTAGGAACGCGTTGCGCGCGGCGCGGGTGGATCCGATGGCGGCGCTGCGGGATGAGTGGCGCGAGAAGCGTTGCGCCGAACGTGGACAGAAGGCAACGTCAAGAACCGCACCCTTAACACCGAAGGGTGCGGCACCCGGCGGGCCTCAGGGGCTAAAGCCCCATTAATATTGCGCCGTTACGCCGGGGCTGAAGCCCCGGCCTCCTAAAGAGAAAGACAAAGACGAGAGAAATATGACGATCCTTCGAGACGCGATACTAGATGGATTCCCCGCGCAGTAGGTCGGCGCGGGATTCGCGTTTGCGGACTATGCGGAAACGCGAACCTTCCACTAATACTTCGGCGGGGCGGGGGCGGGCGTTGTAGTTTGAGGATTCGACGAAGCCGTAGGCGCCGGCTCCCCAGAGCGTCAGAAGATCACCTTCTCGCGGTTCTTCGATTTGCCAATCCTGCAGGAAACAATCGCCGGTTTCGCAGACTGGGCCGACGATATCGGCGCGGATGCGGCGAGCGCTGCTGCCGCTGCGCGTGACGACTGGGGTGATGGGATGCGCGGCGCCGTAGAGGGCGGGGCGCATGAAATCGTTCATGGCGGCGTCGACGATCACGAAATTTTTGCCAGGGGCGGATTTCGTGTAGAGGACGCGCATCAGGAGGACGCCGGCGGGACCCACGATGTAGCGGCCGGGCTCGATGAGGAGGTGACAGCCGGTGGGCGCTACGGCGCGCGTGACGGCGGCCGCATATTGCGCGGCGGAGAAAGGGCGCTCGTCGACGTAGCGGATGCCGAGGCCGCCGCCAGCGTCGAGGTAGCGCAGGGCGATGCCTTCGGCGCGTAGCTGGCGCACCCAGACGGCCATCCGGCGCAGCGCGCGGAGATACGGATCGACGCGCAGAATTTGCGAGCCGATGTGGGCGCTGATTCCCTGCCATTCGACCGCGCGCGACGCGCGATGGGCGCGATAGAGGCGCAGGGCTTCGGGCCAATCGAGGCCGAATTTGTGTTGATGGCGACCGGTGGAAATTTTCGGGTGCGCGCCGGCGGCGACATCGGGATTGACGCGGATGGAGGCGGGGGCGCGGAGTTTTGCGCGCGAGGCTTCGGAGGCGAGGAGTTCCAGTTCGCCGGCGGATTCAACGTTGAAGAGCAGGATGCGGGCGCGGAAGGCTTCGCGGATTTCTTCGCGCGTTTTGCCTACGCCGGAAAAAACGATGCGGTTGCCGGGGACGCCGATTTGGCGGAGGCGGTAGATTTCGCCGCCGGAGACGACGTCAAAGCTGCTGCCGAGTCGCGCGAGGACGCGGAGGACGGCGAGATTGGAATTGGCTTTTACGGCGTAGCAGATGGAGTGCGGGACGGCGTGCGGCGCGCGGGTGAGGGCGGCGTCAAGCGAGCGATAGGCGGATTCGATTGCGGCGCGGCTGTAGATGTAGGCGGGTGTGCCGGTGCGCGCGGCGATTTGCGCGAGTGCGACGCCTTCGCAGTAGAGGGCGTTGTGGCGGCGCGAGAAATGTGGCGTGTAGGCGACGGGATCGGCGGCGCGGGGGGCGCGGCGAAGCTTTGGCGAATTCACGTTGGTCACCGGACGCGCATGACGACCAGGGTGCGGTCGTCGGTTAGGGCGGCGCCGCTGGTGAAATCCTGGATGGCGGCGAGGATGATGTCGGCAAGTTCGCCGGCGGGGGCGGTGCGGTGCGAGAGGACCAATTCGCGGAGGCGATTGGAGCCGAACAAGTGCCCGTCGGGGCTGGCGGCTTCGGTGAGGCCGTCAGAATAAAACAGCAGAGTGTCGCCGACGTCGAGCGTGGTGCTCCAATCGTCGTAGGTGACGTCTTCGTAGAGACCGAGGGGGAAACCGGCCAGACGCACGAGTTCACAGCGCTCGCCGCGGCAGAGCAGCGGCTGCGACTGGCCGGCGTTGGCGATGCGAATTTTGCGGCGCGTTTTTTGCCACGTGGCGTAACACATGGTCATGAAGCGGCCTTCGATGCGGCGCTCGCAGATGAGTTGATTCATCTGGCGCAGCATTTCGGCGGGCTGAAGTTTTTGCGGCGAGAGGCTGCGCAGAATGCCGGTGGCGACGGCGCCGTAGAGCGCGGCGGCGCTGCCCTTGCCGCTGACGTCGCCGAGAACGATGCCGAGCTGCTGCGAACCATAGCGCACGAAATCGTAGAGATCGCCGCACACTTCGTTGGCGGAAAGAATGCGCGGCGCGATGTCCAGGCCGAAATCTTCCTTGGGCACGGGGCGCAGCAGCGCGCCTTGCATGCGGCGCGCGGCGACGAGTTCGCGTTCCATGCGGGTTTCATTGCGCGCGAGTTCCTGATAGAGGCGCGCGTTTTCGAGAGCGACGGCGAGATTCGCGGCGAGGATCGTGAGCGTCTGAACGTGATCCTCGGTGAAATAATTCACCTGAGGGCTTTCGAGATCGAGGACGCCGACGACGCGGCCCTGGTGAATCATGGGAATGGCGAGTTCGGAGCGCGTTTCGGGATTCACCATGATGTAGCGCGCGTCGGCGGTGACGTCGGGCACGCGCACGGGCTGGCCGGTGGTGGCCGCGGCGCCGACGATGCCTTCCGTCGCGGCGACACGCAGCTTGCCTTGCGCGCTCTGGCCGTACTTCACGGCGAGGCGCTGGCGGAATACGCCGGTGCTTTCGTCGAAAAGCAAAATTCCGAGAATCTGGTAGTCGATCACGCGCTTGGCGAGTTCGGCGGCGCGGCGCAGCAATTCCTCGACGTCGAGGATGGAGGTGGCCTCGCGGCCGATTTCGTTGAGCACGCGCAGGGTATCGGCCTGGCTGCGCACGCGCTCAAAGAGGCGCGCGTTTTCAATGGCGACGGCGAGGCGGCTGGCGAGGAGCGTGAGGATTTTTTGCTGCTCGTCGGTGAAATAATTCTCTTGCGAGCTTTGGATATCGAGCACGCCGATGGAATTGCCTTCGAATACCAAAGGCACGGCGAGTTCCGAGCGCACGGAATCGATCCAATTGATGTAGCGGGGATCGCTGTGGACGTCGCCGACGCGAATGGGTTTGCGCGCGAGCGCCGCGGCGCCAGTGATTCCCTGACCCAGCGGGATCAGCCACTTTTGCGCGTCATCGAGGCTGTAGCCGATGGCGAAGCGGTGATAGAGCTGGCCGAGGGCTTCGTCGACGAGCAGGACGCTGAATATTTCGTAATCGAGAATCTTGCGGACGAGCGCGGCGGTCTTCGAGAGAACCTGATCGAGATCGAGCGAGGAATTAATCTCGTCGCCGATTTCGGCCAGGATCGCGAGGACTTCAGCGGGAACTTCCGCGCGCAATTTTGTTTCGACCGGTTCCATGTTGCTACAAGTATATCAGGAGGAGTTCGGCGGCTCGGGAAAAACGGACCCAGCAAAGCTATGGCAGCGCGGCACTTACGTTGAGCGGTGTGCGTGGCGCGGAATTTAGTACGCGGCCGTGGGCGCGGACGGCGCGGCGCCGGCGGCTTCTTCGAGAATTTTGACGCCGGAGCTGGAGCCGATGCGCGTGGCGCCGGCGTGGACCATTTTTCGCAGGTCGGCGAGAGTGCGGATGCCGCCGGCCGCTTTCACGCCCATATGCTCGCCGACGACCACGCGCATCAGGGCGACGTCTTCGGCGGTTGCTCCGGCGGGACCGAAGCCGGTGGAGGTTTTGACGAAATCGGCGCCGGCCCGTTGGGCGGCGAGGAAGGCGCGGATTTTTTCGCCTGTGAAGAGAAGCGCGGTTTCGAGAATCACTTTGCAGATCGCGCCCGCGCGGTGCGCGGCGGCGACGACGCCTGCGATGTCGCGTTCGACGGCGTCGTCGTCGCCGGATTTGAGCGCGCCGATATTTTGGACCATGTCAACTTCCTGAGCGCCGGCCTTGATGCATTCTTCGGCTTCGTAAACTTTCACTTGCGGCAACGTGGCGCCCAGCGGGAAACCAATTACCGTGCAAACTTTCACCGGCGTGCCGCGGAGCAATTCGGCGGCGAGCGCGACGTAGCAGGGATTGATGCAGACGGAGGCGAATCCGAAGCGCGCGGCTTCGCGGCAGAGCTTTGAGATTTCGTCGCGCGAGGCTTCGGGCTTCAGCAGCGTGTGATCGATCAGCGCGGCGATGGCCGGCGCCGCGAGCGGCGGCGAGGCGGCGGGCGCGGCGAGGCGCGCGGCGGCGGCGCGGAGCAGGCGATCGATTTCGGTGGAATCCATGCGCGGCGTCCGGCGTCAGGAAGGCGGCAGCGAGAGGACGCAGACGTCCTTGAGATTGCGATAGCGCTCGGCGTAATCGAGGCCGTAGCCGACCACGAATTCGTTGGGAATCTCGAAGCCGATGTAATCGGCTTTTACGTCCTTGATGCGGCGAGAAGGCTTGTCAAGCAGCGTGGCGATGGCCAGGCTTTTCGGCTTGCGCTGCTGGAGGACGCGCAGAAGATAGCTGAGCGTGAGGCCGGTATCGAGAATGTCCTCAACCACGATTACGTTCAGGCCTTCGATGCTGGTGTCGAGGTCCTTGGTGAGGCGGACCTGGCCCGACGATTGGTCGGCGAGGCCGTAACTGGAGACGGCCATGAAGTCGAGCGAGACTTCGACGCGAACCTGGCGGATCAGGTCGGCCAGGAAGATCGAGGCGCCTTTCAGGACGCCGATCAGGTGGACTCGCTGGCCTTTGAAATCGCGGGAGATCTCTTTGCCGATTTCGCGGACGCGGCGCTGGACGGCGCTGCGGCGCAACAGGACTCGCAAATGTTCCTTGCCATGCGGACTCACGGCTGTCTCCCCAAATGCAAGAAGCTGAAGAAGATGGCTACTCTAGCGCAGGGTTGCGGCGAGCACAAGCGCGGTGCAGGCGGAGGGGATCGGGAGAAAAGATAACGCAGAGACTCACGGAGACGGCGATTCGCGGAGTGGCGCGCTTCTTAAAAGCGCGCCGGGAAACAGATCGAGGAGCCGGGATTTTCAACGGGCCGACGCGGGGCGTTCACACGCGCGTAACCTTGGCGGGATAAATTCCGCGCGCTACAACGCGAGTCGGACCCGCGACGGACGGCGGGAGAAAAAGTCGGATTTGCTTGACACTTTGGCGTGTTCCTTACTAAAGTATCGCTGCCACCGGGGTGGTGCCTTGAAATCTCTAAAGCAGCCGAGCTGTTTTAGCGGCGAAGTTTTTTCTTTTTTTTCCCAAGCACACACCCTCGCGCGCGCACTGCCTGAAACCCGGAACCAATCCAAGAGTCACAAGAGTCATCTGTTACGCCTGATCGAGACTTCACAGGAGGCCAAAAGTATGAATCGCTCACACAGTTTTACATTGGGGAGGAACTTTTTGGCTCTGGGCGCAGCCATGTTGCTCGCTCTTGGCATGTCAGTGACAATGCGCGCCCAATCCACGACGAGCGGCGCGATTACCGTGGTCGTAGAAGATCCGCAGCAGGCCGTGATTCCCGATGCGGCGGTGTCCGTGGAGAACGAAGGCACAGGGCAGAAATTGGACGACACGACGAACGACGTGGGCGCGTGCTCTTTTAACGTGCTGCAGCCCGGCGTTTACGACGTTACGGTTACGGTCACGAATTTCGCCGTGTTCATGCAGACGGGCGTAACGGTGGAAGTGGGCCGCACCTCGACGGTGCACGCTGGTCTGAAAGTCGCGGCTGGCACGACGACGGTGAACGTGTCCGGCGAGCCGCCGCAGGTGAATACGAGCGATCAGGCTGTCGCCAACAACGTGGGAACCGTGGACCTCGCCAACCTTCCAACCAACGGCCGCCGCTGGTCCAGTTTCGCGCTACTGGTGCCCGGCGTCACGCCCGACCCGGACGGTTACCAGGACCTCAGCTTCCGGGGCATCAGCGGCTACGCGAATAACAATACGGTGGACGGCGGCAACAACAACCAGTTCTTTTTCGCCGAGGAGCGCGGACGAACCCGTATCTCGTATACGTTAAGCCAGGATTCGGTCGACGATTTCCAGGTGAACACTTCGGACTATTCGCCGCAATACGGGCGCTCGGCCGGCGGCGTGATCAATACGGTCACCAAGAGCGGCACGAACCAGTTTCATGGAGACTTGTTCTACTTTTACAAGAACAACGCTATTGGCGCTACGAATCCGTTCACGGTTGAATCGGAGTTCGTGGGCGGGGTCGCGACCAACGTTCCCATCAAGCCGCCCTTTCAACGTCAGCAATTCGGTGGCTCCATTGGCGGGCCCATCTGGAAGAACAAACTGTTCTTCTTTTTCACGGAAGACTGGCAACTGCAGAACTTTCCCATCGTCGCGGTTCCGAGCAACCCGAACTTCCTGGACGCCATAACGCTGCCCGCGGCATATGTGTGCCCGAGCGCTGCTAACTCCCCGTTTGTCACCGCCTCCGTCGCGGAAACGCAAGCCGATGCGCTGTATTGCCGCTTGGGCTTGGGTGCGACCCCAACCATGGCGCAGGTCGCGACGGCCCAGGGCTACGTCAATTCGGCGTTGAGTTTTCTGTCCAATCTCACGGGAGTGGTTCCGCGCCAGGGAAACCAGAATATCGAGTTTCCGAAGCTGGACTGGCACATCAGCCCCAAGAGCGTAGCGACGTTCAGCTACAACCGGATGCGCTGGGCTTCACCCGCGGGCATCCAGACGAACCCAACGGTGAACGACGGCATCGACAGCATCGGCAACGACTTCGTCCACGACGATATGGGCATCGCCAGACTGAACACGACGTTCTCGAGCAGCGTGACCAACGAGGCCATGTTTATCGTCAGCAAGGATTTCGAATTTGAATTCGCGCAGCCGCCTTCTAATGGTGAGCCCACGACGGGGCTGGGCGGCCTTCCGCCGGAGATCTTGATCTCGCCGAATTCGAACGTAGGCACGGCGGATGCCGGCAGTCTCGAGATCGGCACGCCATCATTCTTGAACCGCTACCAGTATCCTCTCGAATATAGCTATGAGGGTGCGGACACGATTTCCATCGTGAAAGGAACCCACGTGATCCGGTTCGGCCTCGACATCGTTGACGTCGACGACACGGAGAATTTCCTCTCTAATATCGAGGGCACGTACAGCTACTCGAGCAACGCCTATCCCATGGCGGATTTCATCACGGATTACACAAACTGGACGACTCCCAGCGCGCACATTCCGGGCTGCGAGGTGACTTCAGCGGTGACCGTGGCCGATCCTACCGGCGCGGTGCCGTGTTACCACTCGTACTCGCAAGGGGCTGGCCCTCTCGCGTTTTCGTTTGCAACGCCGACCGTCGGCCTCTTCGTCCAGGACACCTGGAGGATCATGCCGCGTCTGACCGTGAATTATGGCTTGCGCTGGGACTATGAGCAGTTCCCGGCACCGCAAGCAGTCAACCCGAACATCCCACAGACGTCGGCGTTCCCCAATGACAAGACGGATTTCGGCCCTCGGGTCGGAGTCGCGTGGGACGTCTTCGGTGACGGCAAGACGTCGTTCCGGGCCGGCTGGGGCATGTATTACGGATCTATCTCGGGCGGCACCATCGAAGACGCGATCGCCCTTACGGCTCTTTCCACGTCTCAGAGTTCTTTGACTTGCACCAATACGACCTCAACCCCCACGGGCGCGGGCACATGCAAGGCTCCGAGTCCGACCGAGCCAACCTTCCCAGCCACGCTACCGACGTTTTCCGGCACCGGTTCCGCGGTTGACTTCTTTGTGGCGCATGACAAGCTCCCCCTGATTTATGAGAGCGACGTTTCGCTGCAACACGAAATCGGCGACAAATTTGTCGTCACGGTTAGCTACATGCTTAGCCAGGGCCGCCGTCTCCCGTCCGAGGTTGACGAGAACCTGAACACGCCGAGCGTCAACGTCACGTACGCGGTTTCGGGCGGACCCTTCAACGGCCAGACGTTCACGGAGTTAGTGAGCCCCGGGCCGCGTCCCGGCGTAGGCGGTTTCACCAGCTTCTTGGACGAATTCACCGATCAGGTGCGTTCCAATTACAACGCGGGCGTGATCGAGGTCAGCCGCCACTTGTCGAAGGGACTCGAGTTTGAGTCCAGCTACACGTGGTCGCACGCTCTGGACAACGCCCAGGGCGATTCCGGATTCCCGTCCGATGCTTTCCTCAATCAATACAACCCGGGACAAGACTACGGGAACTCGGCGTTCGACGTCCGGAATCGATTTGTCCTGAGCGCCGTATGGTCGCCGGAGCATTTCGACCCAGGCACCTGGGCGCACAAGTTCCTGGATGGCTGGACGGTGGCGCCGATTATCACGCTCTCGTCGAATGCAAACTACACGGCTGGCATCACCGGGTCAGTGAGTACGATACCTGGCGGGTCAACCGGATCGAGCGCCACTTCAATCACGGGCCAGAGCGGATCGGATCGGTTCCCGCTTCTCCCGCGCGGATACTTCACGCTGCCCCCGGTGGAGAATGTGAACCTGCACATCGGCAAGTCGTTCCGCATGGGCGAATCGAAAGCGCTCGAATTCGATGCGGAATGCTTCAACGTCTTCAACAAGCTGATCTATAACGAACAAGCCGGATTCGTTACGACCAACTATGCCGTCGCCCCCACGCTGGTCGGGGGTGTAAGCCAGGCCGGGGTGGCCGGGGCCGCGTCGAACTACACCCTAACGCAGAACAACCTAACCAGTTTCGGCATGCCCAGCGACGCGGCGGACACCGTAACTGACGTTCGGCAGTTCCAGTTCGTCGGGAAGTTCACTTTCTAAGGCGTTCACAAACCACAGCATCAAAGGGAGGGCCTAACGGCCCTCCCTTTTTTGTTTTCGTGAAACGGCGTGAGATTTCGGGATTCCGTTAGAGCGGCCGCACGGGGCAAAACTTCTCCGGGCCGGCGTCGATGCGGATGGGATTTTGCAACGGGCGCCCGAAGCCGGTGAAGGATACTTCCATCACGTCGCCGGATTCCAAGGCCACGCCATCGCCGAAGCTGAACGCGTCCGCACCGAAGAAATGAATGTGGACGTCGCCCGGCCTGCGGTGCTCGGCGTATTTGAAATGATGGTGCTCCAGATTCGCAAGGGAGTGCGACATGTTCTTCTGCCCCGTCCAAATGTCCCTGGCCCATACGGGGTGCGCGTTGCGAAGGATTGAGACTTTGCCGGGGACATCGTCGAACGCCGCGCGGCCGATCGCGAGCTCCGGACCGATTGAACAGTTCCGCAATTTCGACGGCGCGAGATAGAGATAATTCTTGCGCTCCATGCGATGGTCCGAGAATTCGTTTCCCATGGCAAAGCCCACGCGAAAGGCATCGCCGGAAGGCGCGACGATATACGCACCCGCGATCTCCGGCTCCTCGCCGCCGTCGTCGGCGAACGCGGGAACAAGCAGCTCCTCACCATGCGCGCGAAGAATGGAACCGTCGCCTTTGTAAAACCATTCGGGCTGGCAACCGATTTGCCCCGCGGGCGGATTTCCGCCTTCGAGGCCGAGGCGATACATGCGCAGGCTATCGGTGACCTCGTCCGCCGCGGCCTTGTGCATCGCGGCGCGATTTTCGGCGCTGGCCTTATGCGTGAGGCCGGTGCCGCTTACAAGACATCTCGCCGGCTCCGTGGGGTAATCGAACGGCGGCAACAAGCGCCAATCGGAGCGGCCCTCATAAATCGCGTCGTAATCAAGGAACTCGGTTCCCGCGTCGGCTTCGGCGATCGCAACCAATGGCTCCTGGCGGGCGATCGCGGTGAGCGCCATCGCATAGACCGTGCCGAATGTATCGAGCAAGCGCAGACGCGCGCCGTCCACAAGCGCGACGCGACGGGCCGCACCGCGAACAATTTGAACGACGTGAATGAAGCCAACGGAATTCACAGGGATCGCGTCTCCTTGGGCCGGACGCTGGCGCGGCCGTTCACAGAGACATTCTACGACGGCGGGCGGGTGGAGGAAACCGCGCGCGGGGCGTCACGCGGCGCGCGTCACGCTTCGATGATCTGATTTTTCACGGCGTAGCGCACGAGTTCGCTCACGGAATGCAGGGCCAATTTGCGCATCACGTTTGCGCGATGCGTTTCGGCCGTCTTTACGCTGATGCCGAGCGAGACGGCGACTTCCTTGCTGCTCTTCCCTTCGGCCAGAAGCTGCACAATTTCACGCTCGCGCGAGGTGAGCCGGCCCGTGGATGGTTTGCCTTCCGCGCCCGCGCGCGGCTTGCGGAATCCATCGAGCACGATTTCGGCGGCGCGGGCCGTGAAAAATGAGCGATGCTCGGCAAGCGCTTCGATCGCGCTGACGAGGTCCTTGTCCGCGTCGGACTTCATGATGTAGCCGCGCGCGCCGGCATCGATGATTTCGCGTACAAGCTGATCGGAAAAATGCAGCGTGAGGATCAGGACTTCCGTGGCGGGCATGGACTTCCGGATGCGGCGGGCGGCGTCAAGCCCGTTCAATTCGGGCATGCCGAGATCGAGCACGGCAACCTGCGGCTTGTGATGGTCGGCGAGGACGACGGCTTCGCGGCCGGTCCTGGCTTCGGCGCACACTTCCCAACCGGGATGCATGGTCAGGAGCTGCTTCAGGCCGCGGCGAACGATGTCATGGTCGTCGGCGATCAGAATCTTCACGAATCCGCCTTGCTTCGGAGAACGCGAACACCCGCGCCGCAAGTCTGGTCCATGGGTTCGCGGGGCTCGCAGGGTTCACGGCATTTCCTGGGGCGCCGGAGATACCGAGAAGCATTGTCGTCGGGGGCGGGTCCTCGAAACTGTCCTTTTCTGGACAGTCAGCCAAACGATTGTCGGGTATGGTTTTACGGTGGCGGCGGGCAGCGCTTGCGTAGTCCGCGCCGGCAGTAAGAAGGGCAGACATGGGACAAACGGCGATATCTCCGCGAGCAAGATTACAGGGGCGAGCCGGCAGTGAGCTCGGAACACCGTCGAAAGGGCTCGCGCCACGAATCGACTTCAGGCGGGCGGCGGCCATGCAAACCACGCTCGACAACCTCGAAATGCGCGTGCGCGAACGCACCGCGGAGCTTGAAGCGCAGGTGGCGGAACGCCACAAGGCCGAAGAGCGCCTGCGCGAACTGACCACGCGTTTGCTGCAAGTGCAGGACGACGAGTGCCGGCGCATCGCGCGCGAATTGCATGACAGCGCGGGGCAGTACCTGGCCGCGATTCAGATGAACTTGAACGCGATCGAGCGCGAGGGACCCTCGCCGGCGGCTTCGCACGCCAAGCGCATCAGCGATTCGATAGAAATGGCGAATCGCTGCACGACGGAAATCAGGACGATTTCGTATCTGCTGCACCCGCCGCTTCTGGACGAGGTGGGACTCGCGTCCGCGCTCGCACTTTATGTGGCGGGATTTGCCGAGCGCAGCGGCATGTGGGTCGATCTCGATATCGCGGAGGATTTCGGGCGATTGTCCGCCGAGACGGAAATCGCGATGTTCCGGATCGTGCAGCAAAGTCTAGCGAATATTCATCGCCATTCCGGCAGCAGCGTGGCGAAGATCGTCATCAGGCAAGACGCCGAAGAAACCAGCATGCAAATTTCGGACGAGGGCTGCGGCATCGCTCCCGCCAGGCTCCGCGAGATCAATTCAGGCAGACGGTTGATCGGCGTTGGCATCGCCGGAATGCGCGAACGGACCAGAGTGCTGAACGGGCGCTTCCACATCGATTCAAGCCGGTCTGGAACCACTATTGAAGTGAGCTTGCCGCTGCGAACTGCGGACGGGAATTGAAACCGCGGGATTGCAGATCAATCGTGCAGGACAACGCTGAGAAGTGAACTGTTCACCTGAAGACCGCCGTTGTATTTGATGAATCCCAATTTCTTGAACTTATTCATGAACAAATTGACGCGGGAGCGCGTCGTGCCGATGGTTTCCGCCAGCGTCTCTTGCGAAATCTTCGGGAGGATCTTTTCGTTCAGGTCGTCCTTCCCGTAGCGGGCAAGCAGCAGAAGCGCGCGGGCCAAGCGTTTCTCAGTGGAATTGAAAAGTTGATCGACCAGGTCCGCCTCAATGCGGATATTGCGGGTGAGCATGTAGGAGATAAAGCCGTCGGAGAATTCGTGATTGCTATGCAGCAGGCGCATCATTTCGCTTTTATCGATCGCGAGCACGGTCGTCGGAGTAACCGCCGTGGCCATCCCCATGCGAACCGACTGCCCCGCCATGGCGCCTTCGCCAAAAAAATCGCCGGGGCCCAGCATGGCGACAACGGCTTCTTTGCCGACACCATTGACGACCGAGAGCTTCACTCCGCCTTCCTGAATATACAACACGGTTTTGGCCGGAGCGCCCTGCGCGAAGATGGTCGCTTTCCTCGAATACTCGACGACCTTGCGCGCGACGCCCCCCTTCTCAAGATAAGCTTGAGCGTCAAAGGGTACCTTCGCGCTGGTCTTTTCACCGCTTATTTTCATAATGATCGGACGCTGACGCTCCCGCACATCGGCGAGAATCTGAACCCACTTGCTCGATTGTTTGCGCTCAACTTCATCTGCTACCCACAGAGGCGCCAAATCACGAGGCGCGCTGAGGATACCTCACCGCAAAGTCGAAGTCAAAGCTTTCGATGAGTTACACATCGGGAAACCCTGCCGCGACTGCTGCGGCTAAAAGATTAGCGTTTGCCGCTGAAACAAGCTGTGCGGAAAGACACAGTTTCCTCCTGGCCCACCTTCCGGCCGGCGCCGAATGCATATTCGCGGCGTCCTTGCAATTCGGGCGCCGGCACTCTTAAATTGAGTTTCATCTCGGTTTGCGGGCGCGTCGAGCATCGATGCTTGCATCCGCCCAGGGAGAACGAGTGGCGTCTCCGGACAAAAAACGAATCCTGACAATGAACAAAGGGTCGGCGACGCTGAAATCCGGTCTGTATGCAGCGGGAGACCACGAGGAGCTGATCGTTTCCATTTCGGTAGACCAAGCCAACGGCGCGGGCGGGCGCTTAAAAATTGCGGATCCGAGTGGGGCCGCGTTGCTCGACGCGCCGGCCGGCGCGGTGGATCACACGAGCGCGCTCGAAGCGATATTTGTGTGGCTTGGCGAGCATGGGTTTCTCGCGGGCCTTGCGGCGGTGGGCCATCGCCTGGTGCACGGCGGGGCGCGATACACGGATCCGCAGCGCGTCACTCCGGAATTCTTGCGGGAGATCGCGAAACTCGTGCCGCTCGATCCCGATCATTTGCCGGCGGCGATCGAGGGGATCCGGTTCGTCGCCGCGAAATTTCCGGAGCTGCCGCAAGTGGCGTGCTTTGACACAGCCTTCCATCGCACGCTTCCGCAGGTGGCGCGCATGTACGCGCTGCCGCGGCGGCTCTTTGACCGGGGCATCCGGCGCTATGGATTTCACGGACTTTCGTACGAATACATCATCGGCGAATTGCGCGCGCTGGATCAAAAGATCGCCAATGGGCGCGTGATGATCGCGCATCTGGGAAGCGGCGCCAGCATGGTCGCGGTGAAAGACGGAAAAAGCATCGACACTTCGATGGGCTTCACGCCGCTCGAAGGACTTGTGATGGCCACCCGCTCCGGCGACGTCGATCCGGGCGCGATTCTCTATCTGATGGATCGCGCGGCGAAGAAGGTCTCCGCGAAAGAGATGGACGCCCTGCTGAACAAGCAGTCCGGCTTGCTGGGGGTTTCAGAGACGTCAGGGGATATGCGGGCATTGCTCGCCGCCATGCGCGACGATCCGCGTGCGGCCGAGGCCGTGAATCTATTCTCCTATCGCGCGAAGAAGTACATTGGCGCGTATGCCGCAGCGCTGGGCGGGCTCGACGTGCTGGTGTTCACCGGCGGGATTGGAGAGCGCGCCGGCGCCGTGCGCGCGCAAATTTGCGACGGACTGGATTTTCTGGGGATTCGCCTGGATGCGCGGGCCAATGCGGCTGACGCCGCGGTGATCTCGTCGCCAGACAGCCGCGTGAAGGTGCGCGTGATAAAAACAGACGAAGACCTGATGATCGCGCGGCACGTGACGTCCGCGCTCGGATGGGCGGGAGCCTGACGATTTCAATTTGCGGTAGAGCCGGGGCCGGACTTTCATCGAACTATCACGATCGCGTCACATTCGATGCAGAGCGGCCCGCGCAGGCTAATATAATCATGATGATCCGGTGGGCCGCATTCTCGTCTCGCGAACTCAGGAGTGAAGATGCTTGAATTTGACGCCGCGTTATCGACCGTTGTCGAAGGCACCGCATCGCCGCCGGGCGCGCCCATTCCGCCTGCTGGCGCGAAACCGACAGGACCGCTCGCGCCTGATCTTCTGGACAAGATGCAGCGCTATTGGTACGCCGCGAATTATCTGTGCGTGGGCCAAATCTATCTGCTGGACAATCCTTTGTTGCGCGAGCCGCTCACCAAGGCGCACATCAAACCGCGCTTGCTTGGCCACTGGGGCACATCCGCCGGACAGAATTTCATTTACGTGCATTTGAATCGCCTGATCCGCCAAAACGACGCGAATATTATTTACATCGCGGGCCCCGGCCACGGCGGACCGACACTGAACGCATGCGCGTATCTCGAAGGAACTTATACCGAGGTGCATCCCGAGATTACCCAAGACGCGCATGGCATGCGCCTCTTGTTCCGTTCGTTCTCCACGCCCGGCGGCATCCCCAGCCATTGTGGACCGCACACTCCCAACTCGATGCACGAAGGCGGCGAATTGGGCTATTCGCTGGTGCACGCGTTTGGCGCGGCTTTCAACAATCCCGATTTGATTGTGGCGTGCGTGGTGGGTGATGGCGAAGCGGAAACATGTCCGCTCGAAGGCAGTTGGAAAGGCGTGAAGTTTTTGAATCCCGCGCGAGACGGCGCGGTGCTGCCGATCCTGCATTTGAATGGCTACAAGATTTCCGGCCCCACAGTGATGGCGCGCACCAGCGATGAAGAACTGACCGCGTTCTTTTCGGGGCATGGCTACACGCCGTATTTCGTGGAGGGCGACGATCCGGAGATCGTGCACCAGCTTCTGGCGGATGCGCTCGATCGCTGCTACGCGCGCATCCGCGAAATTCAGAGAGCCGCCCGCGGCAAGGACGCCCCCGCTGCGGCGGCCCCAGCCGTGGCGTCGTGGCCGATGATCGTTTTCCGCACGCCGAAGGGCTGGACGTGCCCGAAGGAAGTGGACGGCGTGCCGATCGAGGGCACATTTCGCGCGCACCAGGTTCCACTTTCCACCGTCTGCGAGAATCCGGAACATTTGAAAATGCTCGAAACGTGGATGCGCAAGTATCGGCCCGAGGATTTGTTCGACGCTGACGGACGCCTTGTCGCCGAGGTCGCCGCGCTGGCGCCGGATGGCGAGCGCCGCATGGGCGCGAATCCGCACGTCAACGGCGGCCGATTGCTTTGCGCGCTCGATCTGCCGGATTTTGCGCAGTACGCATTGTCGATACCGGGCCCGGGCGAAGTGGTGGCGGAAGCGCCGCGCAAGCTGGGCGAATATTTGCGCGACCTGATCAAGCTTAATCCGACCAATTTCCGCCTCTTTTGTCCGGATGAAACGAACTCGAATCGCCTGAATGCCGCGTTTGAGGCCACCAATCGCTGCACGATGGAGCCGATCGTTTCGATCGACGATCATCTAGCGCCCGACGGCCGCGTGATGGAAGTGCTCAGCGAACACCTTTGCGAGGGCTGGCTTGAGGGTTATCTGCTCACCGGCAGGCACGGCGTGTGGTCTTCGTACGAAGCGTTCGCGCAGGTGGTGGATTCGATGGTCACGCAACACGCGAAGTGGATGGAGCAGTGCGAGGATTTTCCGTGGCGGCGGCCGCTGGCCTCGCTGAACGTGCTGCTCACGAGCCACGCCTGGCGCAACGACCACAATGGCTTCAGCCATCAGGCTCCAGGATTCGTGGATAACGCGCTGCAGCGCCGCAGCGAAGTGGTTCGCGTGTACTATCCGCCGGATTCAAATTGCCTGCTCAACGTATTCGATCACTGCCTGCGCAGCCGCGATTATGTGAACGTGGTTACCTGCGGCAAGCAACCGGAATTGCAATGGCTCACGTTTGAGGAAGCGCTCACGCACTGCTCGCAGGGAGCGTCGATCTGGAAATTCGCCACCAACGACGGCGGCACCGAACCGGACATCGTGCTGGCCTGCGCGGGCGACGTGCCGACCATTGAGGCCTGCGCCGCATCGTGGCTGCTGCAAAAGCATGTGCCCGGTATCAAAGTGCGCGTCGTGAATGTGGTCGATCTGAACGCGCTGATGAGTCCCGACGATCATCCCCACGGCATGGACAATATTTCATTCAACGCGCTATTTACGCCCGACATCGACGTGGTCTTCGCGTTCCACGGCTATCGCTGGCTGATTCACAGCATGGTGCACGGCCGCTCAAACGAAGCGCGATTCCACGTACGCGGGTACAACGATTTCGGCACAACGACCACGCCGTTCGACATGGTCGTGCTCAACAAGATGAGCCGCTTTCACCTGGCGATCGACGCGCTCAAGCACGTGCCTCGCCTGCGCTCGCAAGCCTCGGACGCAATCGATATGTTCAACCGGAAATTGTACGAGCACCACGAATACATCCGGCAGCATTTTCAGGACATGCCGGAAATTCGCAATTGGAGATGGACGAAAGATTTCAGCGAGCCGGCCGCTCCTCCGCCGCTGGCGAAGGGACAACCGCGCGGCCAGCTGTTTTCCGACGCCTGAGCCCGCCCCGCGCAAGAGCCGCAGGCCGCGGCCGCGCCTATTTCTTGCCGGCGGCAGCGGCGCTTTCGGATTTGCGATGCGCGAATTGCGTCAGCTCGTAAGCTTTCGCCGAGTGTTCCATCGCCTGCCGGGAATACTCCTGGCCTGTAATGTGATCTCCTTTGCCGTGATGCACCGCGGCGGATCGGTGCGCGTGCGCCGCCATCTCATGAAATTCCGCCGCTCGTTGATGTGAGTCCTGTGGCATTTTTATTCCTCCCGGTAAATCAATTTGTGTTTCGGCCGAATGTCTGCGTCACTCTCGGATCGAAACTTGCCGTGCCGCTTCTTTCGATTCTCACGCGATCCTGAGTCGCTTGAATACCGGAACTTTCGCAACGTCTACAATTACCGCAAAGACGATCGTCAGCAGCATCGTTTCTCCCATCGCGAACAGCGGCAGGCGCGCCATAGCGATCCCAAAACCGGCCATCGTAGAGGCGATCCCGATATCCACGATCGACGAAATCACCAGCCAGAAACTTGGCCGCGTGGACCACAGATTCCCGCGAGTTCGATTCGTGTAGGTAGTGGCTTGGTTGCCGTACACGATCACGACAAACGCGAGCGTTTGCAGCGCCGCTAGACCAAGACCCAGATGAAACTTGCCGATGGCCAATACAGCGGTACAAAACACAAGTTCGGAAAGGCCCATGAATGCGCCCCCGATCGTCAAGGTGCCGACGCGCCACGCATTCGGCAATGGAGACGGGCGCACGTTGTCGGTCGTCAAAGACATTCCCAGAAAATCTCCGGTGATCATGATGATCACCATCAGCATGGGCGTCAGGATCGCGTGACCCGTCATGATCAGTCCGACGGCGAGAAAAAGCACCTGCACCATCTTCTTGGTAATCGAGTTCAAAGCATACGTCAGGATGCGCTGAAACGTGATCCGCCCTTCCTTTACCGCGGCCACAACGCCTTCCAGCCCCGGCTTCGTCAGCACGATCCCGGCCGCGGACTTCGCGACGTCGGTCGCAGTCGATACCGCGATTCCCATCTGCGCCTGCCGGAGCGCCGGCGCGTCGTTGGCACCATCGCCGCACATGCCGACGGTGTGGCCGCGTTTCTGAAACGCCTGGACGATGTGATACTTGTCCTCGGGCAGCACGCCGGCGAAAACCGCGAAGTTTTCCGGACCCACGCTTTCCGGAATTGGCCCCGGCGGGCAGATCGCTCCGTCGAGCCCCACTTCGTGCGCGATGATCGCGGCGGTCGCGGGCGCATCGCCGGTCACCATGACGGTTCGCACGCCCAAGGTTTTCAATTCCGTGACCAGCTCGGCCGCGTCCGCGCGAGGCGGATCGCTGAGCGCGATGAATCCCGCAAGGCGCAACTCTTCGGGCGTTCCGATGGCGATGGCGAGGACGCGAAATCCCTTTTCCTCAAGATCGTGCGCCGTCGCGGACGCGGTTGGCGCAGGCGCCGTCAGTGCGATCACCGCGGCATACGCACCCTTTACCACGCGCATTGCGCCGCCATTCGCATCTGTTGCGGTGGCCTCCGCCATTTTAGTCGCGGGATCGAATGGGACGAAATTCGTCACTTTCGGCTGAGGGGACGTGTTCACTTTCGCGGAGGAAGCGCGGATCGCTGCGTCCACCGGATCCTGGCCTCCATCGGAACTCGCCAAGGCCGCTGCCGCCAATACGCGGGCGTCATCGAAGCCCGGCTCCGGACGAATTACGGTGATCGCCAATGCGTTGCAAGTCAGCGTGCCGGTCTTGTCCGAGCAAAGCACATCGAGCGTGGCCGCTTCGTCCACGGCGGACAATCGCGTCGGCAACACACCCAGCGCCGCCAGCGCCTTCGCGCCCAGCGCCGCGGCGAGCGTGAACGTGGCCGGCAGCGCCACCGGGATCGACGCCAGCACCGCCGTGAGGACGAGCGGAATCATTTCGGGACCCGGCATGCCGCGAAGGCGAGCGTACCCAACCAGCAGGACGATGATCACGCCATTGAAGATGGCCAGATTGCGCACCACGCGCATCACGGTCTTCTGCTGCGTGCTCTCGACGTGGGCGGTGCGCACCAGCTCCGCGGTGCGTCCAAATTTTGTGCGCGCGCCGGTCGCCGTGACAATCGCCGTGGCTTCTCCGCGCCGCACAAGCGCTCCGGCATACGTGCTCACGCCGCGCCCCGCTTCGATCGGCATGGATTCGCCGGTGAGCATGGATTGATCGAGCAGGACCGATCCCGCCGTCAATTTCACGTCGGCTGCCACCACGCCACCCAATGAGAGTTTCAGCGTGTCGCCCGGCACGAGTTCTGCCGCCGGAATATTTTTCCATTCGCCGTCGCGCCGCACGGAAGCCGTGAGCGCGAGCCGCGATTTCAGCGCGGCCAGCGTAGCCTGCGCGCGCCCCTCCTGGAAAAATCCGATCGCGGCATTGAAGATCAGCAGCCCGGCGATCACCGCCGCTTCGACGTACTCGCGCATCACGATCTGCAGCACGATTGCGGCTTCCAGCATCCATGGAACCGGCGCCCAGAATTTGGCCAGCGCCATGCGCCACGGCCGCTCTTCGGTGTCCGGCATGGCGTTGGGGCCGAATTTGCCGAGCAGCGCTCGCGCCTCATTGCTCGTCAAGCCGGGCGACGCGTTATCTTCAGCTCCGCTCTGCGCAGGTGGTGACGGATGCATCGAATTTGCGGCGCCGGAAGCCATGGTTTCACGAAAACTCTGGGATCAGCACATCTTCACACACATCGCATCTTATCGGTCCTCAGGAATCCTCAATGTCCGTTTCGGAACATGAAGCGTTCGTGTGTGCGAAACAAGACAGTCGCCGCGGATCGCATTCGCTACGATCACCACGTCGCGAGAATTGGCGTGCTTGTCCGGAAAACAATTTAGAATCTCGCGCCCGACGCGCACTTTTCGGAAAGTTTGAATCGCTCATTTGTGGCTGCCGCGGGCCTCGAGCAATGAAGGTGTAGAGGAGGTTCAAGAACATGAATATTTTCGGATCGGCTGCATGGCCCAAACGGGTCACACTTAAAAAGCTGATTTGGGTTTCACTGGCGTCGGCGCTTTTGTTTGCAGTGTGGCCGCAGAGCCTCGCGGCCAGTCAAAATGCGCAAGCCCCGCCGCCCGGCTCTCAAGCAGCCGCACAATCGGCGCAAGCGACGGCGCCGGCGTACACATCGCAAACTCCCGAGCAGATTCAGGAGCTGGTCGCGCCGATCGCGCTGTATCCGGATTCGCTGGTCGCGCAAATTCTCGCGGCCTCTACTTTCCCCGAGCAGGTCGTCGAAGCCGACCGCTGGTTGCAAGCCAATCCCGATTTGAAGGGCGACGATTTGGCTCACGCCGTGGACAAGCAGCCGTGGGACCCGAGCGTGAAAGCGCTCACCGCATTTCCGTCCGTCCTCGGAAATATGGACAAGAACATCTCCTGGACTTCTTCGCTCGGCGACGCCTACTACAATCAGCAACAAGATGTGATGGACGCCGTCCAAACGATGCGCCAGCGCGCCGAACAATCCGGCAACCTGAAAACCACGCCGCAGCAGACCGTTACGACGCAGGATTCGGACATCGTGGTTCAGCCCGTGAACCCCGAAATCGTTTACGTCCCCGCGTACGACCCGTGGACGGCTTACGGCGGTCCGCTCGAACCGTGGCCCGGCTGGTATCCGTATCCCGGAATTTGGTACGACGGCCCTTACCTTTCCTTTGGCGCCGGCTTCGGACTCGGCTTTTACGGCGGTTTCGGTTGGGGCTGGCCGTATTGGGGATTCAACTGGCGCGGCGGTTACGCGATGTTTAACAACGGCCGCTACTATTCTCGAAGCTCCACGTTTTACAACCGGAATGCTTATTACCGCGGCGGCGCCGCGGGCAACCGCTCGGGCGCAGTAAACGGCCGGGCGGGCGCAACGTCCAGGGCGTTCAATGGCAATTCCCAAGCGGCGCGCGGATACGCCGCGCCCCACGGCCAGACCGGGACGCGCTCGGGAGCCTTCAGCGGATACAACAGTGGCGGACAGGCGCGGGCCTATTCGTCGCGCGGCAGCGCTAGCGTTGGATCGCGCGGAGGCGGTGGCGGGGGCGGATCACGCGGTGGTGGTGGCGGAGGCGGTGGATCGCACGGCGGGGGCGGGGGCAGGCATCGGTAATTGAAGCGCGCAGGCGTTCCAAATGGATCGTAAATGTCGGTAAGGGAGAGAAGCGATATGCCACGAACAAATCGAATTCTCGGCAATTTTCAGTTGGCCGCACTTCCGAAGCTGGGCGCCATCGCCATTTTGTTGGCGAGCTGCTATCCCGCCCGCTCGATGGCGCAGCAGCAGGGCCAGAAAACTTTTGCGTCGCCGGAGGACGCCAGCAACGCACTCGTCGCCGCGGCGCAGAATAACGACGAAAAGGCGATGCTCGATATTCTCGGGCCCGATGGGCAGCAGATTGTCTCGTCCGGAGACGACACCGAGGACGCCAACAACCGCGCCAATTTCGTCGCGCGATATCAGGAAATGCACCGCCTGGTGAAGGAACCGGACGGCACAACCACCTTGTATATCGGAGCGGAGAATTGGCCCACGCCGATACCGCTGGTAAACTCGGGCACATCGTGGTTCTTTGACACCGAGTCGGGTGAAAAGGAAATTTTGTACCGGCGCGTCGGCGAGAACGAAATATCGACGATTCGCGTTTGCGAGGAACTCGCGGCGGCGGACAAGGAGTATTACGCCTCCCAAAATAGCGAATACGCTGAAAAAATAATCAGTGACGAAGGCCAGCACAACGGCCTCTATTGGAAGGTTGCCGATGGCGCGCCGCAAAGTCCGATCGGGCCGCTGGTCGCGGCGGCCAACGTCGAAGGCTACACCAAGAACCAAGATGGCGCTCCGACTCCCTATCGCGGCTACTACTTTCGCACGCTAACTCGCCAGGGTAAGGATGCTTCCGGCGGGGCTCACAATTATCTCGTCAACGGCAAGATGACGGGCGGCTTCGCTTTCCTGGCCTACCCCGCGGACTACCGCTCGTCCGGCGTGATGACGTTCATCGTCGGCGCGGATGGAGTGGTATATCAGAAGGATCTCGGCGAGAATACCGTTGTGCTGGCCAAAGCCATGAAGGAATACGATCCCAATCCGACGTGGCAAAAGGCCGACGATCAACAGGATGAAGCCGCCGACGACCAAAGCGCGAAGTAGAAGACTTTCTGCCGGCGCGCGCGCTTCGCAGGTGACACATACGTGAAAATTCTGCTGGCCATCGACGGTTCAAAGTTCTCCGACGCCGCGACGCAATCGGTGATTGCCCGATCCCAGGAAAAGGACGTGGAAGTGCGCGTTGTCCACGTTGTGGAACCGCCGAACCTCCTGATCGGCCGTGAAATGGGGGGATTCGATCCGGCGCTCGAACAGGTTTGGACCGAAGAAACCAAGCGCGCGCACGCGCTCGTTGATAAGACCGCGGAGGCTCTGCGCTCCCACGGCATGAAAGTTTCGACAGCCGTCGAGCAGGGCGAACCCAAATCCGCGATCATCGACGTCTCTAAAGAATGGCGCGCCGATCTGATCGTGGTCGGTTCGCACGGGCACAGCGCGTTTGATCGCTTTCTGATGGGCAGCGTTTCGGAAGCGATCGCCCGCCACGCTCATTGTTCCGTGGAGATCGTGCGGATTCCGTCGAGCCACTGACGGATTTCAGGCCCATAGATGATCGGGGCAACGGTCGAATCCATTCTCGCCTAAGCGTTTTCGCCGAGTTCACAAATTGCGAGTTCACAAATTGATGGGTGCGGTGCGAAGATTTGAAGGACGGGCGCGGCGGCTAATCGCAGTTCGCGTTGTCTGAAAACGTTCCGCTTACAAGCATCAGATTTAAAAATCTCGCGCAGCTGGTGATTTTCGCCAGCGCCGGATCGTTCTGCAGCGCGTTCGGATCCATCGTCTTGTCGCCATTCATGGCCTGGCGCGCCGCGATCACCGTGCTGGCCCAATTCGACAAGGTGGAAAATTGGTTGTTCAGCAGCCGCAGCGCGTCGCGGTCCGAGCTTGTCGAGGCCGCCACGCCCGCCTGCGCCAGGCTCGCCTCTACTCGATCGTGATACGTCTGCGCCCACGTGGTGTCGGCGGCCAATCCATACGTCACCATCGTACCCAGCGCGCCCGTCCACTCTTTCATTTCCGCCACAGTGGCGATCGCAGCGCTCGCAAAGTTTCGTGAGAGCCCTTGGGGAGCCTGCGCCGCCGCAGCTTCCGCGCTCGAACTCCCGCTCGAACCCGCGCCTCCGTTCGCGTTCGGAATCGTCAACACGATCTCCGTCGGCCCAACCGTCATCGTTCCATTCGTGATCTGCGCCAGCGTATCCAAATCCACGTAAAGCCGCCCATCGACGCGCACGATCACCGCATTCGTAGCTTTCCCGTTGACGATCAATTGCCGGCTCGCTTCGCCCTGCGCCAGCAATATTCCCGCCAGCGCCAGCGCCACTCCGAAGATCACCATGCCCTGAAATTGCCGACGTCGTTTCATCGCTCACCTGCCGGGCATTGCGCCCGCTCGAACTCGATCGACTCCAATCGCGATTTTAGCGCCAATCGCCACAACCGTCTGTACCATAGCGGACGAATATCGGGACGAAAGGCAACTCTGCCGCGCGTCGTACGGCGTCGAAGAAAAGCTCGCATCCGGGCCGGCAACGGTGGTGTAAAATTTAGGCTCGCGCGGTTGCAATCGACTCGCGACCTCTCCGAATCTTCGCGAACGCCAGGAGGACCCATGACCCCGGATGCCAGGCTGATGTGCGGCGTAATTCTGATCACCGTTCCATCGATTCAATACGGCGGTTATTTTCTTCTCACTTCGATCATGAACCCCGGAAGCGGTTACATGGACAATCCTCTGCGCCAGAATTTCTTCCGCGCGGGCCACGCCCATGCCGGCGTGTTCGTGATTCTGTCGTTGGTGTGCCAGATTCTTGCCGACGCCGCCGCGCTTCCCGCGTGGCTGCTCTGGCTCGTGCGCATCGGCGTTCCCGCCGCCGCGATTCTGCTGCCGCTCGGATTCTTCGTCTCCGTCGGCGCGCCCAAGGCCACCAAGCCCAACGGCCTCGTGTCTCTGATCTATGCCGGAGCGTTGTCTCTCGCGTTCTCCGTCGTAACGCTCGGCGTCGGTCTGCTCCGCTCGCTCAAAACCGCCTGACGCGGCACGAACATTCATCCGCGACCCGCCGCCACGATTCCTGCCAGCGCAGCCAGCGCGAGACACAGCGGCGAATACAGCCGCGTATCCCAGTAAGCGAACTCCGTTCCGCGCACGCTCTTGAACCATCCGAATGTTTTGAAATTGCCCACGCTGCGCAACAAGAACACGCCGCACACGCACCAGCTTCCGACCGCGAAATGCGCGCGCCAGGCTCCCATCGCGAATAAGCCAGCCTTCCCGCAAATCGTCACAGCGGCGATCACCAGCAGCAGCGCCATCGCAAAAGTTCCCAGCGGCGCGGGGTTAATCGTGCGCCGCCCCTCGATCGTTGGTATCGATGCCGCAATTCCCCACTTCCCGCCGAGCGCCCAATACACATGCAGCGCCGCGAGAATCAGCGCCACCGCGGCGAACGTCAACGCACAAATCGGCAGCACGATTCGCATCACGCAGAATCAAGTCCTGAACTGCGGAAGCCGCAGCTCCGCGCGCATTTCCCTAAGCCACCTGCAAAATCTCGCGGCTGCCGCTGACCCACAACTCCGTATAGCCCTTCATCTTTTCGCGGAAGGCCGTGTTGGTTGCGTAGTCCTTCATGCCGGCTTCAAACGCGCTGAGGTTCTCGGCCTCGTGCTCCAGGATCACGCGATTAAAATCCCCAGTGAGGTCGGTCAAGACTCGGTATTTGCCGAGATTGGAGACGGTTGCCGCGTCCTTTATCTGAGCGGCAAGCTTGCTGGCGTGTCCCGGCTTGCAGACAAAAGTATTTCGGATGACGATCATCGGATCCATCCTCCTGAAGTGTGTGTTCCGCCGAACCGCACACGCGGTTCCGGCGCCACGAATGGTATCACTACCGATGACGGTTTCGATTGCCGCAAACCGGAGTTGAAGCCCCGCGCAAACCGATTTATGATGTGCCTATCGAGGATGCTCTCGAGAAGGAGGTGATCCCTGAGGTACACGTCGATTTAATTCGTATGTAAGAGAGGCGCGTGTGATTCTGCCATGCGCCTCTCTTCTTTTCATCGCGGAAAGCCGCGAGGCTCACGCCGCGCCAAACGCCTCTGACCGAAATGGCGCCATACGGTTCGTCCGCGCCTAATGCTTCCCGCCGCCCTTGTCGCCGCCTTTGTCTCCGCCCTTCCCTCCGGCGTTCGGGTGCGGATTCGCATCGGTCTTGTTGTTGTGCTTGTCCTTGTAAATCTGGCGGCTCTCCGCATTCTGTTGATGCTCGATCTGATTGTGCTCTCCCGGCGTCAGCTTACCGCCATTGGCCTCACGGTCGTCCTTGGCCTCGTCGTGAATTCCCGTTTCGTTTTTCTCGATGTGCGAAGTTTCGCCCGGCGTCAGCTCCCCGGAATGAACTCCCTGATTGATCCGGTTTTGCTGCCGATCCTGCCGCGCGTTCACGCCCATCCCCTCCGGGTGGGCCGGCGTGCCGTGGTTCACCGCCGCATAATTGCTGCGGTCCACGCGCGCGCCCTGCCGCTGCGAAATCTGATCCGGAGTGCGCCCGAAATGCTGCTCATTCATCGCCGCGCGCTCATCGCCGTTCGGCTCCGCGCGCACTCCGCCCTCGCCGTTGAAGCTGTAATGGTTGTCATTCACGGTCACATTGTTGATGTACGTGCGGTCCTCGTAGACGCCATGAAAACCGGGGCCCACGTGCCACGCCGCCGTGTTATACATGAACGCCCCGCCCGCCCAACGCCCGCCCCAGAATCCCACGCCGCCGTAGCCGAACCCATAATTGATCCCACCATAGAATCCGACGTGCGGTCCCCAGTAGCCTTCATGCCAGCCGTAAAATCCGCCCATGAATCCCCAGTAGCCCGGCGTCCACAGCAGACCCACGCGCGGCGGCGCGACCCACACGCCCGGCACCCAGTAATAGTCCGCGTTGGCGTACGCCCAGTATCCCGGCGTCCACAGAAATCCTTCGGTCGGGCACGGCGGCTGGTCATACACCGGCAGCGCCGGCGGCGCCACAGTGATCGAAAGCGCGACGCCAACCTGCGCGCGCGACGCCGCGGGCAGCGCGAAAAGCATGGCGACGAGCACGCCAAAAAACGCAATATTTCGAGCCTTCAGAAAATTCCGCATGTGCAAATTCCTCCCGTTTCCTTCCGCTTCTCGCCGCGCCCAGTTCGGCGACCCGGGAAGCGCGCGTCGTGCAGCGACTCCGACACTAATCTAACCCCTCGCCGGAGAGAAAGTAGCGCCGCGGCCGTCGCTTTGTCCGAATCGTCACGCCCCCGCCGCGGGCCGCGCGCCGGCCGCGCCTACTTCAGTTGGGCCGCCAGCGCGTCCCAGTCCAGCGAATTCCAAATGCCTTCGATCGTCGGGTAAAGCGAGTCCTGCCGCGAATTCGGCCCCGTGGTCACGCTCACGCAGAGCGACTGCGCCTCCCACGGCGGCAGCGCGCGATCGTAGAAATCCGGGTTCGGGTAAACCACCTCGACGCTTCCCGGCGTGCCCGCCGGCACTACCGCGCCCACCGCGTGCGCCCCGTCCGCGCTCATATACACGTACGCCGGCGCTGCGCGCTGCGCGGGCGAAAGAGAAGTCATCTGCGCTTGCAGGTCTTGCACCGCCTTGGCCGCTTGCGCCTGAAATTGGCCCGTCGTCGAATTCGCCTCGCTTCCCTGCTGCGCCATTTGCGCCATCATCGCGCCGGTTTGTTTCTCCGTGTCCAGCGCCGTCGCCAGATACGAATCGGCCTGCTGCTTGCCCAGCGATTTCTCCAGCTGGTCATGCGTCTGCTGGTACTGCTTCATACGGTCGTCTTTCCCCGCCAGCCACTTCGTGTAGGCATTCTGCGGCGACTCCGCATTCAGGTCGTCGAGCGTTTTATTCGCCTTGTCGAGCTGCACCTTCAGCACGCGCTCGGCGCTCACCGGCAGCCATCGCGGCCCCGCGCGCTTCGTGATGAACACCTCGCCGTTCGTCTCCGGCCAGCCGCCCATCGTTGCCGTCGGCTGCGCCATCAGGTAAAACGCGCTCACATCATCCCGCCCCAGATCTTTCTCCGCCGAGGGATTGTCGCAATCGATCGAATTCATCGCGAAGCCGCCAAGCACCGGTCCCTCTCCAATCGTCGCGAAGCGCCCGCTCGGCAATCGATGCGTGCTGTCATACGCCACGAGTATGAAACCCGTGCTCACCGGAATCGGCCACCCGCGTGGCGTGTTTCGCGCGTCCGCGTTTTCATTGTGCAGCATCTCAAATCCGCGCGGCGGATCGAGCAGCGGTAAATGCACATACGCCGCGAAAATCGCGTCCGCCGTAGTGAGCGCCCGCTTCGTATCCGCCAGCGTGTGGTAAGGCCCAGGCATCGCGGCGGACATTTGGCTCTGCGTAAATTTCCCCACCTGCTGCCGCGCCTCCGCCTCCGCGCCGGAATCTCCGCCCCCCTGCGCGCGCCCCACGCCCGGATGCGCCGCCACGCAAAATAACAAAACGCCTGCGCACGCCAGCCCCCGCGCCAGTTTACTTCCCATCTTCCACCTCGCCCGACAAGCGGCCGGCATTATCCCACACCGCTGCGAGCCGAACCACGCGGGCAAGATATCAGAACTCATCCCCTGTCAGTCTCTGTTGTCCGCAATCTGCCTGAACGGCCGCCATGTTAAAATTCGCGCGTGAAGATCAGTGGCTTCACGCTCATTCGCAATGGCAGCGTCCTGGGCTATCCGTTTGTTCAGGCCATCCGTTCGATCCTGCCACTCTGCGACGAAGTCATTGTCAATGTGCCCCGCTCCACCGACGACACGCTGGCTCGCGTCAAAGCCATCGCCGACCCGAAAATTCGCATCCTCGAAACCGAATGGGATGAAACCCAGCGCACAGACGGCCTCGTGCTTTCGCATCACACCAATCTCGCTCTCGAACAATGCACCGGCGACTGGTGCGTCTACATCCAAGCGGACGAAATCCTGCACGAAGACTCCATTCCCTCCATGCGCGCCGCAATGATCCGCGAACTGCCGAACTCGCGGGTCCAGGGCTTGCTCGTGGACTACACTCATTTCTACGGCAGTTACCGGTTCTACGCCTGCGCTCACAGCTGGTATCGCCGCGAAGTGCGCGTCGTGCGCCGCGATCCAAACATACGTTCCTGCGGAGACGCACAGGGTTTCCGCACCGTGGCGAACGAAAAACTGCGCGTCAAGATTTCGGGCGGGAAATACTTTCATTATGGCAAGGCGCTTTCGCCGGACAAGGCCAGCGCCAAACTCCGCAGCCTCACCGAGCTCTACTACCCCGACGAATCCATCGTGGAACAATTGTCCGCGCGCCCGCCGGCCTTTTACGAAGACGACGAAATAGTCAAACCCTTCACCGGCACGCACCCGCAGGTCATGCAAGAATGGATCGCCGCCGCCGACTGGACCTACCGCTCGCGCAACCCCTTCATCCGCTTCCGCAAAGGCTATTTCTGGAAGGATGTCTCCTACCGCATCGAGAATCTCACCGGCCTGGAAATCGGCGTCCACAAAAACTACCGCCTGCTCCGCTAGCCGCGGCGACGGCGGGGAACCAATGTCGGTGGCCGGCCAATTGTCCGCGCATCTTGTAGCGCCAACCGGAACCTGTCCCGACGCCTCGGGAGACGGGCAAGTAAGCCGCTTGACGGCCATATAAGTTCTTATATACTATGGGCCGTGACTAGCCCAGGATCGCAAACCCGGATTCGTTGGCTAGGAGACTCGCAAAGAGTCATTCGCGGTTTCTCGCATGAGGCGCGCCAGAACCTCGGGAACGACTTGCAGCGTCTAGACGAAGGCGAGGAGCCTTTGGATTTCGCCCCGATGGGCGCCGTTTTGCCGGGCGTCTTTGAGTTGCGTGAGCGTGATTCAGAACACTGGTAGAGAGTCCTCTACGTTCCGTTGGAAGGCTTGATTCATGTGTTGCACTGCTTTACGAAAACAACCAACCAAACGCCCCAAAAAGAGATTGAAACCGCGGGAAGGCGACTCCAACTTGTAAGACAGGAGATCGCGAAACGGAAGAAAGAGGCCAAGCATGAAAAGTAACGTGTTCGAGCAAATCGGTTTCTCGCGCGAAGAGGCAGCCTCGCTCAAGATGAAGTCGGAGTTGCATTCGCAGGTAATCAAGGCGATCAAGAAGCGGGGCTACACGCAAGCGGACTTACAAAAGCGCTTGGATGAATCGCAGCCAAGGATCAGCGATTTAATGACGGGAAAGATTTCAAAGTTCAGCTTGGAAACCCTGATCACTTATGCCGGGGCGCTGGGCTTGCATCCGCAAATTCTCGTCGAAGCGCGCTGAGGGGCGCACTGCTGCCAAATTTTCTTTTGCGGCCGCGAGAGTCGGGCCCGGACTCAAAGCGACGCGAAAAATCCGCTAGACTTCGTGTGTGTTTGAGGCGGGCGACCCATCCTTTGCGCAGCAAAGGGTGGGTCCGTTTCAGAAAAACGTGGTAGGGGCGGTGGGGATCGAA
>Ga0182015_10000944_pt1 | contig 40344 bp, 49 predicted proteins | sample 712P3MmetaG_FD_120478 | JGI IMG/M metagenome (GOLD analysis project Ga0182015, IMG submission 120478) | Permafrost microbial communities from Stordalen Mire, Sweden - 712P3M metaG | ecosystem: Environmental > Terrestrial > Soil > Wetlands > Permafrost | place: Sweden: Stordalen | collected...
AGAAGGAGTACGACATCGTCATCGTGGGCGGCGGTCCGACGGGACTGACGACGTCCATCTACGGGGCGCGCGAGAACGCCAAGGTGTTGATCGTCGAGAAGTCGGCGCCCGGCGGTCAAGCCGGCATCACGGAACGCTTCGACAACTACCCCGGCTTCCCCGACGGCGTCGGCGGCGCCGAACTGGCCGAACGCATGACCCAGCAGGCCGAGCGCTACGACGTCGAGATCCTCCAGGCCGTCGGCGTCACGCGCATCGAACGCGACGGCCCGATGATGCGTGTCGAACTCTCGACGGGCGACTTCGTCCTCGCGCGCGCCGTCCTCGTGGCGAGCGGATCGACCTACCGGCGTACCGACGCCGAAGGCGAGGCCGACCTGATCGGCGCCGGTATCCACTTCTGCGCGACCTGCGACGGGCCGTTCTATCGCGGAGCCAAGGACATCACGGTCGTCGGCGGCGGCAACAGTGGCCTCGAGGAAGGTCTCTTTCTCACGCAGTTCGCCGAGCACGTCACGGTGATCCAGGCCATGTCGAATCTGACCGCCACCAAACTCCTGCAGGACAAGGTCTTGAACCACCCCAAGATGTCCGTGCAGTTGGACACGTCGGTCAAATCGTTCAACGCGAACGCCTCGGGCAAGCTCGAATCGATCACGGTGTCGTGCGAGGGGAACGAGGCGAAGCACGAGACCGCCGGGGCCTTCATCTTCATCGGACTCGACCCCAACACGAGTTTCCTCGATGACGCAGTGGACGTCGACGAGCACGGTTTCATCGTCACCGACGCGATGTTCCACACGAGCGTGGACGGCGTGTTCGCCGCCGGCGACGTTCGTGCCGGCTCCACCAAACAGATCGCGTCGGCGGTCGGCGAGGGTGCGGCGGCCGCGATTCAGATCCGCTACTACCTCGATTCCCTCGACCGCGTGAGTGTCAGTGTTTGACATTTGATGTAGTCGTTCTCGTACGCGCAACGCATTCGACACTGATTCGCAACGCATCATCAACCTCGCAACTTCTTTCTCACGTGACGTGATCTCGTCGTTGCGTTCGTGCGTATTCACAGCGGATACTTAAGAAGTGCTTTCCGCAACGCCAGTAACGTTTTAAGGGCGCCGTACGTTTTCGAACGTTGTCGAAAGGCGCGGTCTTGTTTCGCAGTCCACACACGTGCTTACCGAACGGAGCGTTGTCCATGTCCAGGGAGAGTTTCGACACCTCAGTGCTCGGCGAGTTCTTTTGGAACTCGACCGACCTGCTGTCGGTTCTGGGCGGCGACGGCGCGTGGCTGATCGTCAACGCGGCGTGGCCCGAACAGATGGGCTGGACCCTGGAGGACCTGCAGAGCGGCCCGTTCATCGACCTCATCCATCCCGACGACGTCCTCGCGACCGTGCGCGAGTTCGACCGGTTGTTCGGCGCGCCCGACGCCACGCTCATCGAGTTCCGCAATCGCCAGCGTCATCGTGACGGGACGTACCGATGGATCGAGTGGAGTTGCCAGGGTCGAAACGACATGGTGTTCTCGGCCGGACGCGACGTCACGGGCAAGGTCGAGGCACAACTCGAACTGGCCGACAGCCTCGAGACCCAGCGCGCGATCCTCGACGCCGTCGTCGACTCGATCGTCACGATCGACGAGCAGTTCCTGGTGCTCGACGTCAGTCCGGGCACCGATCGAATCTACGGCGTCCCCCAAGTCGAACGACGCGGGAAGAACTCACTCAACATCGTCTGGCCGGAGGACCGCGACCACGTCGCCACCGAGTTGCGTCAACTCTTCCGGGGCGAAGACGGCGCGCTCACCAACTACCGCTTTCGCGCCCAACACGTCGACGGTCGCATGCTGGCCATCGAAACGCGGGGGCGCCTGATCGTCGAGAAGGGCGGACTCGAGAAGCGCGCGGTGCTGGTCTCGCGTGACGTCACCGAAGCCGCGGCCGACGAGGTCGTGTTGAAGGAGTCGAAGGAAGCGGCCGAACGCGCCAACGCCGCCAAGAGCGAGTTCATGTCGCGCATGAGCCACGAGCTGCGCACGCCGCTCAACTCGGTGCTCGGATTCGCCCAGATCCTCGAGATGGAGTTGAAGCAGTCCGACCAGCTCGAGATGGTCGGCTACATCCACAACTCCGGCAAGTACCTCCTCGAACTGATCAACGAGGTGCTGGACATTTCACGCATCGAGTCGGGCCACATCAGCGTCCTGATCGAGCCGATCGTGCTGCAGGACCTGGAGAAGGAGTGCGTCGACCTCGTGAAGCCGCAGGCGAATGAGCTCGGCGTGACGATCTTCTCGCCGTCCGATTACGACTTCCAGGTCCTCGGTGACCAGCAGCGACTGAAGCAGGTCCTGCTCAACCTCTTGTCCAACGCCATCAAGTACAACCGACCGAACGGTTCGGTGACCATCTCGTGCGATCCGCGACCGCGCAGCAAGGTCCGACTCTCGGTGACCGACACCGGTCCCGGCATCAGCCCCGACCTCCTCGATCGACTGTTCACGCCGTTTGACCGATTGGACGCCGAGACCTCGGGCATCGAGGGAACCGGGCTGGGACTGGCACTCTCCAAGGGGCTCGTCGAAGCAATCGGCGGCACCCTGGGCGTCAACAGCAAAGTCGGTCGCGGTTCGACGTTCTGGATCGAACTCCCGAACGTCAAGAGCCCGAAGGCGTCCGTGACGAGCGCGCCGCCGAAGCTCGCCCTGAAGGCCACCAACCCGGCGCAGTCGACGGTGCTCTACATCGAGGACGACGTGGCGAACGTCCAACTGGTCGAACGACTCTTGATGCAGCGACCCAACATCAACCTCATCACGTCACTCTTAGGGGGCATGGGCGTGGAACTGGCCCAGCAGTACCGGCCGAACCTCATCCTGCTCGACGTGCACCTGACCGACATCCACGGTTTCGAAGTGCTCGAGCGACTCCAGGGCGATTCGCGCACCGTCGACATCCCGGTCGTCGTCCTCTCGGCCGACGCGACGACGTGGCAGCGACGCCGCTTCCGCAACGCCGGGGTCTACGAGTACCTATCGAAGCCGCTCGAACTCCAACAGCTCCTCGACGTCGTCGACCAGCACCTCGGCGCGGGCGCAGTGTCCCAAGTGATCGCGAACGCTCGAGCGCACGTCACCACGGTCTGACTCTGCGCGGAACCTCAGATGATGCGTGAACGGATCCCCTTGATCCACTCATCGGCCGACCGGCGAGCCTCGGCGACCTCCTCGCGGCGGTCCGTCGCCTCCAGACCGGTCACGGGATACGAACCCAGGAACTTCACGCGCGCTAGGTGGGCCTGAAGGTCGGCGAGACAGTCGGCGACGACGTCGTCGGCGACGTGGCCCTCGAACTCGATCACGAAGCAGTAGTCGCCGAGTCCTCGCTTGGTCGGGCGGCTCTCCAACTTCGTGAGGTTGAGGTCGCGCGCGGCGAATCGTCCGAGGATGCCGTAGAGGGATCCGGGTCGGTCGGCGTCCTGAAAGCAGACGATGGTCGTGCGGTCGTGACCGGTCGGCGCGGCCACGCGCTCGCGTCCCACGACGACGAACCGAGTGGCGTTGTCGGGGTGGTCTTCGATGTCGGTCGCGAGCGCCACGAGACCGAACAGTTCACCGGCCAGCGCCGAGCCGACCGCGGCCCAGGACTCGCTCGACTCGGCGACCTCCCGGGCGGCCTGTGACGTCGAGGTCGTCTGTTCGATCGCGACGTCGAGGTGGTGCAGATATCCACGGCACTGGGCCAACGCGTGCACGTAGCTGCGAACGCCCGTGAGGTCCTCCAACGAGACGCCCGCTCGGGCGAGCAACTGCAGTCGGATCGGGATGACGATCTCTTCGACGACGACCAGTTCGTGGTCGAAGACCAGGCCGTCGATCGTGGCCGACACCGTCCCCTCGATCGCGTTCTCGATCGGAACCAGTCCCCGGTCGAGCGAAGAGTCGGCGACCGCGGCCAGAAGATCGGCCAGCGAGTCGCACGCGACGCTCTCCACGCCGTCGATGGTCGAGACGGCTTCGTGCGAGAACGAACCCTCGGGTCCGAGGTAGCCGACTCGGAGCGTTGCCATCAATCGAGGTTAGTAGCAGCGTGGTTGTCGGTCCGCGGCGCCGGGTCGGAGAAGGTCGTTTGAGGTCGTACGATATACGGGGATCAATTTCGAAAGGCCGTGCAATGGGGCACCCGATGTTTGAGTACGACGCCACGCTGGCGGACGAGGTTTTTGACTACTGCCGCGACCGCCTTTCGATGGACCCGGTGCCCCTCGACTACGGGAGCCTGTACGCGACGCCCCCGGGCGAGATGAAGGGCTTCATCAGCGCCGAGGGCCACGACGCCGACGAGATCCTGGAGTTCTTCAAGAACGACCTGGCCCCGTCGGTCGTCTCGATCGACTCGCCCGGCTTCCTCGCCTTCATCCCGAACGCCCCGACCAAGAACTCGCTGCTCTTCGACATGGTCGTCGCCTGCTCGGGCCTCAACGGCACGAGCTGGCTGGAGTCCAGTGGCGTGGTGCGAGCCGAGAACCAGGCACTCGAGTTCCTCGCGGAACTCGCCGGGATGCCCGAGGGCTCCGGCGGCGCGTTCGTCTCCGGGGGCTCGCTGGGCAACCTCTCGAGTCTGACCGTGGGACGCGACGTCGGACGCGTCAAGCGTCCGAACGTGGCGCCGCATGAGGTGCGCTACGCGATCTCCTCGGACGCCCATTCGAGCATCGGGAAGGCGTTGCACGTCTTGGGCGTCGAGCCGCTCATCGTGACGACCGACGACCACCGCTTCACGAGGGCCAGCCTCGAAGAGGCGATGGCGAATGACCCGAATCGCGACAGCGTCATCGGGATCGTGGCGACGTCGGGGACGACGAACGCCGGCATCGTGGACGACCTCGAGGGACTCGGCAGCTACGCGCGCGAACACGACCTGTGGTTCCATGTCGACGGCGCCTACGGCGGGGCCGCGCTGTTCTCGCCGACCGAGCGACACCTCCTCGAGGGACTGCGACACGCCGACAGCTTCATCGTCGACCCGCACAAGTGGCTCTTCGGACCGCTGGACTGTTGCGCGCTGATCTACCGCGACCCGACCACCGCGCGAAAGGTCCTCGCCCAGCAGGCCGGCTACCTCGACATCCTGCACTCGAGCGACGACGAGCACTACGAGTGGAACCCTTCGGACTTCGCGATCCACCTGTCGCGTCGGGCCCGGGGTCTCCCGTTCTGGTTCTCACTGGTCACCAACGGCACCGCGGCCTACGAGAGCGCGGTCCAGTGCGCGGTCGACATCGCGCATCGCACCGAGAAGAAGATCGAAGAGCTCGACTACCTCGAGATGGTCCGGCCGATCAGCCTTTCGATCGTCCTCTTTCGACGAAAGGGCTGGACCAAGGAGGACTACACCGCGTGGAGTCACCAGTTGCTGCTCGACCAGGTCGCCTTCGTGACGCCCACCAAGTGGGAGGGTGAGACCGTCGGTCGCCTCGCGTTCCTCCATCCCAATACGACCGACGAACTCGTGGATCAGATCCTCGAGTCGATGAGCGACTAGCGACCCTCCAACAACGGGTCGCTCGGTGTCCGTGTCGTCTCGCCCCGTAGCGACCTTCGACGCCAGGCGATACCGCCCAAAGCCTCGAGGACGATGCGGTTGCCCAAATAGGCCGTGATCTCGGCGTGGTCGTAGGGCGGGGAGACCTCGACGACGTCGACGCCCCCGAGCGGCACCTCCATCGCGACGCGGCGCACCGCGTCGAGCAGCTGACGGCTCGAGAGACCACCGGGTTCGGGCGTGCCGGTGCCCGGTGCTGATCCGGGGTCGACCACGTCGACGTCGACCGAGAGGAAGACCGCGTCGCAGTCACTCAGCGCGATGGAGATCGCCTCGTGGAGGACTTCGTCGAGTCCGCGCGACACGATCTCGGCCATCTCGAACGATCGCATCCCCTGCTCGGCCATCCAGTCCAACGTCGCTGGCTCGGGCCAGTAGCCCCTCAGTCCGATCTGCAAGAAGCGGTCCCCGCGACACGCGCCCGACTCGATCAACCGGCGCATGGGGGTGCCGTGTCCGTACAACGAACCCATCTGCGTGTCACCGGTGTCGGCGTGGGCGTCGAAGTGGATCACCGAGACGCGTCCCCAGCCGACGTGTCGGGCGACACCGGTGACGTCGGGGAGGGCAATCGTGTGATCACCACCCAGCACGATCGGTATGACGCCCGCGGTGGCCACGGCACTGACCCGCTCTTCGAGACGTTGGAGTGACGTCTCGGTGTCGCCCGAGGGCATCTCCACGTCCCCGAGGTCAACGACCGCGAGCTCGGTGAGTGGATCGATCCCGAGAGCCAGGCTCGGACGCAGCCCGTCGTGCGGGAGGTAGTCGGTCACGCGGATCGCCTGGGGACCGAAACGACAACCGGGTCGGTGCGACGTGCCGCCATCGAAGGGCGCGCCGATGATCGCCGCACCCGACGCCGACCACTCGGCGAGCACGTCCGGGTCGGCCGCGGGAACGCCGAGGAACGTGGCGTCGGCTCCGTAGAGGTTGCCTATTCGCATGATTCGTCTCGAGCGCCTACTCCGATCAACAGCGGGCCGCTACGCATAGGTGGTCAAAATCGCCGCGCTCAGTTCGTCGAGGTGATTGACGACCAGTGACACGTGCCCGTCGCCGGCGAAGAGGTGCTTGTTCGCGGTGGGTAGGTTCTCGACCAGCCACTCCCCGTGCGTGCGCGGGACCATCAGGTCATGATCGCCGAACCAGACGGCGACCGGCACTTTGATCGATGAAGGGTCGAATCCCCACTCCTTCATCATCGCCTGGTCGTCGTCGAAGAATCCTCGCCACCCGAACTCGAATCCCTGGTGCAGTGAATCGACGAACGCCTGACGTACCGCCTCGGGTTCGAAGACCGCTCGGTCGGGTTCGCTGAGCAGTCCGCCGAACAGAGCGACCACGTCGTCCTTGGTCGCTGCGCCGAACGTTTCCCCGGCCATCGCCATCACGGCGTCGTACTCCGGACCGCCCTTTTTGGCGAGCGCGAACTCCTCGACGTTCTCCGGCCCCATGCCTTCGGTCCAGTCAAAGTCGACGGTGGTGGGCACGACACCGGCGAGCGACCACGCCGCGACACATCGAGGTGCGTCGAGCGCCGCGCAGGCGAGCGCGTGCGGTCCACCGCCGGACCAACCGACGACGACGTATTCGCTTCGGCCGAGTGAATCCAACGCCGCGCGAGCATCGCTCACAACCGACGCGACGTCGCGGCCCTCGAGTCGCGACGACTTGCCGTAGCCCGCGCGCGACGTCGTGACCACGAAAACGCTGCCGTCTTCAACGAGCGGCGCGAGCATCTTCACCAAGTTCGCCGATCCCGGGGTGCCGTGATGGAAGAGGACCGTCTGACCGCTCGGCTCACCGAGGGTCGCGACTTCGAGGGTCCTCCCAACAGGGAGGTCGAGCAGGACTTCGTTGTAGTTCATGGTGTTGTCCGATCGCCGTACCAACTCTCCACCATACGCTGGAGTGATGTCGTCGTCGCATTCGGTTTCGGTCTCGCGACTCATCCACGCGCCGGCGTCACGGATCTTCGATCTGCTCGCCGACCCGCGTCAACACGTTCTGCTGGACGGCTCCGGTTCGGTCTCCTCGGTGAAGCGAGCCCCCGCCCGTCTGGCGCTCGGCGCGACGTTCTCGATGCAGATGAAGATGGGCATCGCCTACGTCACGCGCAACCGCGTCGTCGTCTTCGAAGAGAATCGCTCGATCGCGTGGCACCACTTCGCGCTGTTCGTCTGGCGCTACGACCTCGAAGAGGTCGACGGCGGCACCATGGTCACCGAGTCGTTCAACTACGACCGTCCGTGGGCGTTCGCGATCATCGCCTTGGGCTTTCCCGAGCGCAATCGCCGGGGCATGGCACAGACGCTCGAACGCCTTGAGGTCGCCGTCAGCGCGTGACCGACAGCGGCGCCCCGACGTTCAAGAGTTCAACCCAGGTCTGACCGGGCGTCATCAACGCCGTCTGTCCGTTCGCCGTCTTGTACTGGATGACGTCGGATTTGGACGGGCCGCGCGACCACGTCCCCCTGGTCTCCTTGCCGTCGACGAAGAACGCCGCGGTCCCCAAACCTTGCAGATCGGCGTAGGAGGCCTCGGTGCCGATGCCGTTCACGTAGTTCACCCACATGACGATGACGTTTCTGGGCGACTCACGAACGCCCGTCCCGGTCACGTCGGCCATACCGAAGAGGGTCCGGTCCCACGACATCGAAGTCGTGTCCCACGTCCAGGTCACCGGGTAGATGCTCGGGAAGGGAACGATGAAGCGCACGACCGGTAGACCGCCCGCCGTTTGCGTCGACGATCGGTACGTGAAGAGCGACGGTGGCGGCACCGGCGTGCCCCCGAAGGCGAAGAGCTGGGGCGCGATCGCGAAGAGGTTGTGGGGCGCTTGGAGGTCGGGATCGCGGAACATTGCAGTGCCGGCGCTCGATTCGTCGATGAGTTTGACGGGCGCCGTTTCAATGCTCGCGACGGCGTAGGGCGCGCCGCCGGAGTAGGCGAAGATCCCCCCGAGGGGCCACACGACCTGCGTGTCGGTGGGCCGCACCGAACGAACCGGTCCGATCTTCGCTGGCGCGTGCGAATTGAATATCGCCGCGAGTCGGGTAATGCCTCCGTTCACGATCTCCTCGTAGACGACGTCGGCCTGATCGATGCCCCACTGCGGAAGCGCCTGGGGCGTGTTCTCGATCTTGACGGTCAGCGCCGACCGTTTCACCGAGAGTCCGCTCGGATCGGGCAGACCGGTCAGCGGCGCGATTCGGTACGTCGGCAGGGTGGTTGTCGTCGTCGTCGTGGCCGACGTCGGAGGAACGGTCTTGCGGAAGTGAAAAACGGCCAATCCCGCGATCGCGGCAACGATGACTACGGCTGCGACCACGGAGAGTGTCTTTCGCATCCTTCAAACCCTAGTGAAGGTTGGCGCGGATGCCGTGCGCGGTTCTTAATCGCTTCTTAAGGATTTAAAGATCACGGTGTGGGGCAACTTGGTCTCCGGACTGAGATGTTCCGAACCCTCGACGCGAAGCCACCCGACTGATTCATAGAAGCCCAGCGCCGTGTCACGACCGTTCGCCCAGAGTTGCTCGACGCCGAGCGTGCGCAGGTCATCCTCGGCGAAGGCGAGCACGCGCGCGCCGTACCCGCGCCCCTGCACGTCGAAGTCGGTCGCCATGTAGCGCAACTGGTACGTGACCAACGCCGAGTTCATCGGGGGGGCCGACGGGAAGAACGACGCGCTCACGATGAGACGTGGCCCCAGATATCCGGCGTAGTGCAGCGACGTCTCGTCGTCGTCGCGCGGATCGGGGTGGTAGATCGCGGGGTCGTCGTCGCGCAGCACCCGTCGACGAAGTTCGTGCAGTTGGTCGGCCGAGACCCGTGAGACGTGAAGATCTTCTTCAGTCAATGTGCTTCACCATGGTGAGCAGCGTCAACGATTTGTCGCGATGCATCTCGAGGCTCTCCCCGGTCGGTCGAAAGCCCAACTTCTCGTAGAAGGCGCGCGCACGCGGCACCGACGCCGTCACGTGCAGGTAGATCTCGTCGACGCCGTGGTTCCTCGCCCACTCCTCGATCGAGCGCACCAAACGATTTGCCGTGCCGGTCCCTCGTTCGCTCGGCGTCACGTACATGCCGTACAGCCACCGAGTGCCGGGGTAGCCGTCGTTGAAGCCGCCCGAGACCATGCCGACCACGCGGCCTTCACGGTCGGCGAGGTAGTACAGCCGGGTCGAGGCGGCGTTCTTCCACTGGGCGTCGGACCAGCGAGCCGACTCCTCGTAGGTCGAGCCGTAGGCGTCGGGGGTGTCTTTGAGCGCCTCGAGACGAATCGCGCGAAGGCTCTCCCAGTCGTCAAGCCCGCAGAGGCGGATGGTCAGCGTCGACTCATTCGTCATCGTTCATGCGTGCCGCAACGTTGCGTTCGGCGGGACTGCCGTGGGCCAGGTTGTCGCGCACCGCGTCGTGGTCGATCTCCGGGCGGTTCTGCGAGAGCTTGGCCTTGCCCTGGACCGCGACCACGTCGATCTCGAGGCCAACGATGGCCTTCACCTGGCGATCGACGTACTCACTCGGCGCGTCCTCGACGCTCCACACCGGCGAACGACCGGCTTCGAACTGATCGGTCAACAGGCGCACCTGACGTTGGAGCCATTCGGCGTCGTCGTGAACCGTGACGCGGCCACGGATTTCGGCCGCGACGTAGTTCCACGTGGGCACGACCCCCGGGTTCTCGAATCGACTCGGGTAGTTCGACGGCGACACGTACGCGCTCGCCACGAGGAACAGTGCGAGGACCTCGTCACCGTTCTTCAGCGAACGCCACCACGTGTTGGCGCGCGCGACGTGCGTGAGAATCCTCGTCTCGTCCTCACTGACGACCACGGGCACGAAGACGCTCTGGAGGCCGTCGGGCGTCTGGATGACGAGCATGCCGGCCCCGGCCTCGCGGACGATCTTCCACGCGGCCTCTTCGTCGACGGCGTGCTTCGGGGGTACGTACACGTCAACAGTCTTTCACGCCGCACGACGGCGTGTCCCGCGACGCCCGTCTCACGTACCTTCCGGTGTGGCCAGCGCCGCGTGGTCGTCACGCCGAGGCAGTCGGGCCGAGTAGATGCTGTAGCCGTCGATTTGACGAACGAGGAACGTCGCGATCGCGGTCGCCGCCATCATCGGTATCGCCAACGAGAAGGCGCTGTGCGTCAGTTCGAGCACCAGCACCAGGCCCGCCAAGGGCGCCTGCATCGAAGCGCCGATCATCGCCGCCGCGCCCACGAGGGCGAACGCGCCGACCGGTGAGCCCGGCCATACGTGGATCCACATCGCCCCGAAGCATGCGCCAAAAAGTGCGCCGGTCGCGAGAAAGGGCGTGAAGACGCCACCGGCGGCACCGCTACCGAGCATCATCGCCGTGACGATCGGCTTGAGCGCGAACAGGGCGAACAACATTCCGATCCCGCCGATCCCGAGGAACGCGTCGTGGGCCATGTCCTTACCGTTGCCGAAGAGATGCGGACACCAGATCCCGATGACGCCGAGGACCCCGAAGGCGAGCGGCATGATCCACAAGATGTGGGCCCCCTTCGCGCGAAAGTGTGATGCCCATCCGATCAGTCGGACGTAACACACCGCGAGGAGACCGATGACCACGCCGGCCAACAGTGACCAGACCATCAGCGATCCGCTGAAGCGGTAACTGGGGATGTCGGCGTAGGTGGCACTCGTCGGGAGATACAGCCACGCGACCATGGTCGCGATCAGCGACGTCACGAGCGCGGGCATTACCACGGGCAGCGCGAAGCTGCCGTAGAGGACTTCGGCGGTAAAGATGGCGCCTCCGAGGGGCACGTTGTAGACGCAGGCCAGTCCCGCGCCGCCCCCGCACGCCACGAGCAGACGTTTTTGCGCCGGGCTCAAATCGAACCAGTGCGAGATCATGCTGCCCGACGCGCCGCCCATCAACTTCGGTGCGGCCTCTCGTCCGATCGACGCGCCGAGTCCGATCACGACCTCGGAGGTCACCGACGTGAGAAGGCTCCGACGAAGCGACAACTCGCCGTCGCCGTTCCAGATGGCGTCGTCGATGTCTGATCGTTCGTGACTGAGATACCGCCTGATCAGGTACCACGACACCGCGCCGATCACGCCGCCGATCAAGAGGACCACGATCCGCCGACTCGAACTCACGGCGTCGACCGCATGCTCGAAGTAGCCCGCGTGGTAGTGAAATCCGGCGCGCTCGACCTCTGCCAGCAGCCACATCAACAGGTCGCCGAAGAGTCCCGTGGCGATGCCGGTCAGCGCCACGGCGAGCCAGAACTGCGGCGTGAGTCGTGTCTCGCCATCGTCCGTGTTGTTCGGTTGTTCCATGGCGCCGCGGCCCGAGGGAATGCGTCGCTTGATCATCGGTGGAGGAACGCGAAGGCGTTCACTCTCGGTGTTGCGCTTTCGCACTAAGGACCTCTCCACGCAGTGGCTACGTCAATCGTAGTGCTCGGATAAATCCGACTATCTCTCTCGAAAAAGTGCCGAGCGATCCGGTCTGCGAGCGACGCAGTGGATCAGCGCAGCGCCATGAGCCACGGCGGCGCACTCACTTCGATGCGTGCGAAGGGCGAAGCCACCCGACCGAAGCGCTCGTCGCCCGTGGCCCACGCCCACCATGCGTCGGAGATCTCCTCTTGCGTCCGCGCGACGAAGTTCCACCACATGAAGAGCCGTTCGTCGAAGGGTACGCCACCGATCAGCATCGCCCGACTCGGCCCGTTTGAGTCGAAGCGGCATTCGTCGCGTCCCGCGTCTAAGTACGCCAGCGCGCCCGAGCGCACGACGGAGCCGTTGATCGACACCGATCCGTTGGCGACGATGAGCGCGTACTCGTAGCCCGGTTCGAGCGCCACTGTGGCGAGACCGCCGTGGAAGTCGAGTTCGACGCCCACGAGGTCGCTGTCGTGACGGGCCGACGAACGCTGGCCTCCGAAATCGCCGACGAGCACGCTCGCGGTGAATGTCGAAGTCTCGAGTTTCGGCATCTCTTCGAAGTGTTCGAAGTCCGCGCCGCCATCGCGCGTCGAGGACGGCTGTGCGACCCAGAGCTGCATGCCGTGTAACTCGCCCGAGCGCAGTCCGGGATTCTCCTCGGAGTGCGCGACGCCGTGACCCGAGGTCATGAGATTCAGTTGTCCGGCGCGAATCAACTGTTCGGACCCGAGACTGTCACGGTGCAAGAACTCCCCGCTGAAGAGCCACGTCACCGTCTGCAATCCCATGTGGGGATGCGGCGTAACGTCGAAATTGCGTTCGGGAGTGAACGACTCCGGCCCCATGTGATCAACGAAGCACCACGCGCCCACCGTGCGTCGACCTTTGGTCGGAAGGGCCCGTCGAACCCGGAGTTGCGCCACCTGTGCTTCTCGACTCGCAATGATCTCGACTTCGTGATCGGTCATGATCCGTCCTACTTCAATCAGCCGTCGTACGCGGCCTGCAGCGTGTCGCACTCGATCTTTCGCATGGCCATCATCGCGTCTCGAACGCGCCCGGCTCGCTCGGCGTCGGGGTCACTCAACAGCTCCACGAGGAGCGTCGGAATGATCTGCCACGACACACCGAAGCGATCCTTCAACCAGCCACACTGACTCGGTTCGCCACCATCGACGAGCGCCGACCAGTAATAGTCCACCTCGGATTGGTCCTGGCACGAGACCACCAGTGAGAACGCCTCGTTGAGTGAAAACGTCGGGCCGCCGTTCATGATGGTGATCGTCAGATTCTCAATGCGAATGGTCCCGATGACGAATGCTCCATTGGGCATTGTCGGGACGTCCATGCGCGTGACCTCGAGGATCTCGGAGTTAGTGAAGACGCCGGCGTAAAACTCGAGGGCCTGTTCCGCGTCGTCGTGGAACCAGAGGAAAGGAGATACGTCCACCACGGCATCACTTTAACGAGGCCACGAGCACCGAGCCCGTGCGAAAACGAGGCAAAATGACACGCGAAATCGTAGGAATGCGCGTCGCCCCTGACCTGTTCGGTTTTTACGGCCGGCCGTATACTGCGGTTAATGCTTGCAATTCTGTTCTGGGTCGCCATTATCGCCTTCTGCTTCGTGGGCGAGGTGCACACGAACGCCTTTATCGCCGTCTTCATCGGCTTCGGGGCGGCCATCTCCTTCGTCCTGGCGTTGGCCGGTCTCCCCTTCGCCTTCCAGGCCGGGACGTGGATCGTCGTCTCGGCGTTCTCGTTGGTCACCCTTCGCCCATTCGCCATACGAAAGTTTCATCATCACCGCTACGAGATCGACATGTCCCAGCCCACGAACACGGCGATGACCGACATGCGCGGCACCGTCGAAATGCCGGTGGGCGACGCCACTCATCCCGGACGCGTGAAGATACAAGGTGAGTCGTGGAAGGCCGTCACCGACTGGCCGGCGCAGTTGCCCGACGGCACGCCGATCGTGGTGAAGAAGGCGTACGGCACGACGCTGTGGGTCGACCCCGTCTAAACCAGCAACGGTTCAATTACCGCTGAGCAGGTACTTCTAGGCTGGCGTCGTCGGGACGCCGTCCATCACGCTCTTGATCGCCTGGGCCGCACCGAGCAGCGCCGCGCTCTCGGCGGGGATGATCAACTTGGTGTTCGGGCTCTCGGCGAACTTCGACAGTGTGTCGAGCTGCAAGATCGCCACCAGCGTGGGGTCGGGCTGTTGCAACTTGATCGCCGCGTACACCGAGGCGATCGCCTGCGCGCGTCCCTCGGCTTCGAGGATCAGTGCCTGTCGTCGACCCTGGGCGCGCAAGATGTCGGACTGCTGAGCACCCTCGGCCTCTTTGATCGCCGCTTGGCGTTGACCGTCGGCAACGTTGACGGCCGACTGCTGTTGACCTTCGGACTCCAAGATCCGCGCGCGCTTCTCTTGGTCGGCCTGCTTCTGCAGGGCCATCGCCTGGAGGATCTGCTCGGGCGGCGTGATCTCTAGCACCTCGACTCGATTGATGCGAACGCCCCACTTGTCGGTGGCCTCTTCCATCTGGGTTTGGAGCATCGTGCCGATGCGCTCGCGCTGGGAGAACGCCTCGTCCAAGGTGATGCTGCCGAAGACGGCACGCACCGACGTGCGGGCCAGGTTGTCGACGCTGACGAGGTAGTCCGAGTTCGTGAAGAGGGCCAGACGAACGTCGACCACTTGGCTGAAGATCGTGGCGTTGACGATGACCGCGACGTTGTCGCGCGTGATCACCTGTTGGCGGTCGCCGGTGCGCGGTGTCTCGCGGACGTCGACGATCTTCATGACCTCGATGAAGGGAACGATGAAGGTCAGGCCGGGGTTCTTGATGTCCTTGAACTCACCGAAGCGGGTGATGACCCCGACGAATCCCTGTTGGACGATTCGTACCGCCTTCACGATCACCGCGATGGCGGCCAGCACGATGATTCCGACGATGACTGCTATGACGGTTCCAATCATTTAAATCCCTTCACTTCGGCCAATATCGAGGCATTGCGCCTCTCTTCAGCCCGTTGTTCGGAGTGTAGTTGTCCTTGTCCGGGGGTCATCGGGCGAGGTGCGGGTTCACGAGAACGGCTCACCCGAACGTGAAATCGAAGGCCTGCACGCCCGGCGTGAACTTTAGGACCATGTTGCCCGTCGACGACGACTTGGCGTGGAAGAGCGTGTAGAGCCGGGGCACGCCACTGATCTGGATCGTCTTGGGCGTGGTGCCGTTGCCCGCGGTTACCGTCACGGATCCGGTGCCGCCGATCACGAGGTAGACATCCTGGGCCTCGTAGTTGATCTCCAACCGCGCGTTCTGACCCGACGTCGCCTCCTCGGAATGTTCGTCCCAGGTACCCGACAGCGCCCACGTCGTCGACGACAGGTACTTCGGGAAGTGGTACACGGCCGGGACGTTTTCCGGCGGCTCGACGTCAGAGTCCATGTAGGTCAGTCCGTACTTGTAGCCGATGTAGGACTCGGGGCTCGTCTGGACGATCGGCGTGAGATTCGCCACCGTCGTCGGCGGCGGCAGCTTCAGTCCGGGGTGGGCCGCCACGAGGAGTTGTCGGATGAGGCTTTCGGTCAACCCGTAGTTCCCCTCACCGAAGTCGACGTGACGCACGACACCCTGCGCGTCGATGAGATACTCGGCGGGCCAATACTCGTTGTCGTAGGCGTTCCACGTGCCGTAGTTATTATCGACCGCGATCGGGTAGACCACGCCGAGCGCCTTGGCCTGCGCTTTGATGTTGCTGATGACGTGTTCAAACGCGAACTCCGGGGTGTGCACGCCGACGATCTCCAGCCCGTACGGGGCGTAACGCTTGTACCACGCCTCGACGTGCGGCAGGGAGCGCTGGCAGTTGATGCATGAGTAGGTCCAGAAGTCGACGATGACGACCTTGCCGCGAAGGCCCTTCATCGTGAGCGGCTCGCCGCCGGGCGTGTTGAGCCACTTGGTCACGTCCGTGAAGTTCGGTGCCAGTCCACAGGTCACCAAACCAGGCGAGGCGGACGGACATGACACGAGCGAACCCGAGACGCCCTTCGGGCCACCGCCCTTCAGCGCCAGAAGCTGTTTGCGGATACTGGTGGACCCTTCGATCTTCTTCTGCAGCACGCTCGTATAGCCGGGCACGTCCTTTTGCAAGAAGTCGAAGGTGTTCGTGGCGATGCCGACGGCCATCAAGAGCAGCACGACACCACCGATCTGGCGCGCCAGCGGTGCGTGGGTGCGAACGGATCGGACGCGATGAACGAGCCCGCCGCCGGCGAGGGCGATGAAGAGCAACGGCACAACCGCACCGATGGCGAACGCGAGCGTGACCAAGACGGTCTGGAAGTGGACGTCGCGCGTCGCGCCGAGGACGGTGATCGCGGCGAGCACCGGCCCGGCACAGGGCACGAACACCAGACCCAACGCCAGACCGATGACGAACCCGCCGCTCGAGCTGCTCGGTTGACGACCGACCAACCGGGCAAACGGCCGCTCCAGACGCTCGCCGATCGCCGGGACCACGAACCCGACTCCGACGAGCCCCAAGAGAACGATCCCCGTCCACATCAAGGTGCTCTGCGGGAGGTCCAGTCCGGACAGGATCTCAGAACCGACGAGGACAAGAAGGCTGAAGCTCACGACGAGGCCAAGGACGATCGCCACCGAGCGACGCCACGGAGCCTTCACGTTTTGCGTGGCGTCGGGCGCGGCCACACCCGCGACGAAGACGATGGGGAGGACCGGCAAAATGCAAGGAGAGATGCCGGCGATCAAGCCGGCAGCGAGTGCGACGAAGACGAGGGTCATGACGAGTGTTGTACGGCGAGAACACTCGAAGAGATCAATCGAAGCCCCATAGGTTGAACTCTAAGTGGCGACGGGACACGACTTTCCATATCGAACAGTCTTGAGAGCGTCCAGAGCGTTACAGCGGTCAGCTTTAGCGAATTCTTACAATTCATCGTCGCGCCGCTCGGAATCGACGCGCGACACGAGCGAGATGGCGCTGCATTCGTCCCACGAGTCGGTGTCGAGCTTTGGATCGAGAGAGCCGTGATCGCACGGTTCTTCTTCAATCCACTGCCAACCCAATTTTCGTAATGACCTCTTCTACACTCAGGTCATGCGCGCCGACATCGTGGTCTACGACGGACTCGATGAGTTGGACGCCCTCGGCCCGTACGAGATATTGCGAAGGGCCGAACACCTCAGCATCGACTTCTCGGTCCGTCTGGTCACTCACACCGGTCAAGAGTCCGTGCGCGGCGCCAGCGGGCTGACGTTCGCCACCGACGGTCTGTTCACGCCCGGCGAAGCGGAGATCGTCATCGTCACCGGTGGTGGCTGGAACGCCCGTTCCAAACAGGGTGCCTGGGCGGAGTACCAGAAGGGCGAGCTGGCGCCGCTGCTCGTCGAAGCCGCCCAGAGCGCGATGGTGATCGCCGGGGTGTGCACCGGGACCATGCTGTGGGCGCACGCCGGGGTGATCACGGGTCGACGCGCGAGCACGCATCACACCGCGCTCGAGGAACTGGCCGAATTGGGCGTCATGGTCGTGCCCGAACGAGTCGTCGACGATGGCGACCTCGTCACCAGCGGCGGCGTCACGAGTGGACTGGACCTCGCGCTGTGGTTGGTGGCTCGCGAACTGAGCGACCTACTCGCCCAACAGATCGCCAAGAACATCGAATACAAGTGGTTCCGACCGAATCGAACGTTGAGCGCGTAGACGACGGTTCCCTAGTCGCGAAGTTCGAAGGTCGGCTCCGGTCCGTGGAGCGCGCGCCACTCGGTGGCGAGGATGGCGTAGACGAGTTCGTCGGTCCACTCTCCCTTGACGTACTCGTTCTGGATGAAGTGAGCCTCTCGTCGCATTCCCAGTTTCTCGAGGACCCGAGCCGAGGGATCGTTGCGCGCGTCCAGTCGCCCGCTCACGCGATGCGCACCGAGTCCCGAGATCGCCAACTCGACGATCATCGCGGTACCTTCGGTCGCGTAGCCCTGACCCGTGTAGGCCGGGTCGAACACGTAGCCCACTTCGTAGTGCGCGTGCGCCGCGCTGATGAATCCCATGGCCAATTCACCGATGAGGACGCCTTCACCTTTCACCTCCACACCGAAGTTGATCCACCCACCTTCGTTCGGCAGGTCCACGATGCTTCGACGCGCGAGATGCTCTTGCGCGCCCTGACGATCAAAGGGTCCGAAATAGAGATAACGCACGACGTCGGGATTCGAGAACAGTGCGTGATGCCGATCCAGGTCATCGGCCGTGAGTGCGCGGATGATCAGGCGTTCGGTGGTCAGTGGGTAAACGAGTTGCATCACACTCCTCACACTGGCCTATCACTCGGGCGGCAACACCAGGTTCGCGGCCTCGTCGACGACGAACGCGAAGAACCGGTTGGCGTTGCGGACCGTACCCTTGTAGTGACCGAAGAGCTCGAAACTGATGCAGCCGAAGATCTGCGACCACACCATCAACGAGCGCGCGCGGACCGCTTCCGGAACTCCGGGCATGGCCCCGTCGAGATTGCGCGTCTCGAGCAGCCCCTTCATCGCTGACCCGCCGTCGGCACTGACTCCGTTGGACTGGCGCCACGCGTCACCGACGATGGAACCGAGCACCAGCGCCACTCGGGCCGCCGGCTCCACCGTGAACTCTGGCGCTTCGTAGCCGGGGACCGGTGAACCGTACAGCAGGGCGTACTCGTTGGGGTTGGTCATCGCCCACTTGCGAATGGCCGAGGCGGCGGCGTGAAACTGCCGTCGAGGATCGCTGCGGGGCGCACGGTGGGCGGCCCGTTCAGCGAACGCACCGAGATCGTTGTAGGCGTCGACGATAAGCGCCGTCAAGAGGTCATCGCGAGTCGGAAAGTACCGGTACAGGGCCGAGGACACGACCCCCATCTCGCGAGCGACCTCGCGCAGTGACAGTCCGGGCGCGCCTTTCTCAGCCATCAACCGACGCGAGGTCGACTTAATACGCTCGATTTGGAGAATCCGAGCCTGCGCCCTCGTCGGTCGAACGTCGCTCACCCGACCAGTATCGCAGGTCGGCGTCGCACGCGCACGAAGAAAGAGAGCAGTGCTCTTGCAATTTCGGAGACGGTGTGTCAGACTTGATGCGAGAGCAGTGCTCTCACAAATGAGGAGGATCCATGGGAACCTATTTGATCGTGGGAGCCGGAGCGATCGGCACCGTCGTCGCCGAAGAACTCGCCGGGCAGGGACAGAACGTTCGACTGCTCTCGCGTCGCGGCACGGGACCTGAACACTCCCTCATCGAGCGCCTCGCGGGCGACGCCTCCGACGCGTCGACGGTGGCGCGCCATGCGGCGGGCACTCAAGCGATCTTCAACTGCGCCAATCCGGCGTACCATCGCTGGCCCACTGACTGGCCGCCGATCGCCAACGCCATCCTCGCCGCCGCCGAAGTCAGCGGTTCGAATCTCGTCACGCTGAACAACCTCTACGCCTACGGACGACCCCACGGTCCGATGACGCCGCACGACCCGCTCAGTGCCGACTACGAGAAGGCCCGGGTGCGCGCGACAATGTGGCGCGACGCCAAACGCGCGCACGACGAAGGTCGAATCCGGGCCACCGAAGTGCGGGCCTCGGACTTCGTCGGCCCCCGGTCACAGGGCTATCTCCCTCAGCTCATCCCGCGCATCCAAGCGGGCAAGAGCTGCCAGGTCATCGGCGACCCCGACGCGCCGCACAGCTGGAACTACACGAACGACGTGGCCCACACCCTGGTGACGGTCGCCAAAGACGATCGATCCTGGGGACGCGCGTGGCACGCGCCGGCCAATCCCCCGCGTTCCGCACGCCAAGCCATTGACGACATCGCTCGTATCGTCGGAGCGAAGAACGTCAAGATCACGAAGATCCCGACGCTGGCTCTTCGGGTTTACGGACTGTTCAACACTGACGTTCGCGAACTGCCCAAGACCCTCTATCAATTCGAGGTCCCGTTCGTCATCGACGACTCCGAGACCCGAGCCACCTTCGGGCTTACCCCGACTCCCTGGGATGACGTCTTGAAGGCGACGATCGCGTTTTACTCCTGAACTGAAAAATGGCGCGCGCGCGGCAAAGAAACGCTCGGGTGTTCGGGTGCCGGTCGATAAGTTGGGGGCGAGCGAGGAGGTTCGATGTTCATTGACCTTGACAGCAACGTGCTCGAGGTGATGCACGAACTCGAAACGCGTGACGAGCGTGACCGCGGCGACGGAACGCCCCACCTCGAGCGTCTGCGACAGATCACCCCCGACACGGGGCGGTTCATCGCCCTGTGGGCCGCCTCGGCACCGGCCGGTGAAATGATCGAGATCGGCACGAGCGCCGGATACTCGGCGCTCTGGTTGGCGCAGGCCTGTCGGCTCCGTGGGCGCACCCTCACGACGTACGAGATACTCCCCGAGAAGGCACGACTGGCCCGCGAGTCCTTCGCCCGCTCGGGCGTGAGCGACGTCGTGCATCTCGTCGAAGGCGACTTCCTCAAGCACACCGATGAGGTCGGGGACGTGGGGTTCTGTTTCCTCGACGCCGAGAAGGACGTGTAAGAAACCTGCTACGAGGCGCTCGTGCCGAAGATGGTCCCCGGCGCCATACTCGTGGCCGACAATTTCACGAGCCACCGCGACGACCTTCAACCGTTGCTCGTGTGCTCGTCGACGCTCGCGTCGACGCCATGGTCGCCACCGTCGGCAAGGGTGAACTGGTCTGTCGCCGACGCTGACCGTCCAACGAATCAGAGTTTCTCGGATTCGTCGCGCGTGCGTGTCTTAGATGTCCTTGAACATCGACGTGGCGAGGACCTCGTAGCCGAGCGAGTCGTAGAGGGAACGCGCCGTCAGATTAGGCCCGAAGACATTGAGGGCCACGCGCGTGCCCCCGCGCTCGCGAGTCCACGTTTCCGCGGCCTCCATCGCCGAACGTCCGAAGCCCCGACCGCGCGCATCCTTGGCGATCTCGATGTCAAAAATGAACCAAGTGTCAGCGTCTCCCGAGAAGGGGCGGCCCATCCACAGTGTTCCGACGACCTCCTCGTCAGCGATCACGTTCATCACGAACTGACCCTCGGCGGGACTGCCGTTCGGGAAGAGCTCGGCGAATTGCAGGTCGGACATCTTGGCGGCCACGTCGGGGTTCTCACCGGCCTTCACGCGCTCGGCGACGTACTGCTCCTTCTTGCTCGGCAACCACGACGTCAACTCTTCGGTTGTCTTCAAATCCAGTTTGACCATTCGACGACTTTACTAGTTCGCTCTTCGCTCAACGGGTTCCCTCCGCGCTCACGTCGAGGCGTCCGCCGACACGCGGTGTTATCCTCGGCCTCGTCAAGGGGGCCGATGGCGCTAACCAGTAGAGATCTCTGCAATGCCTCGGCGATGGAACTCGCTGACGCTCTCGCGTCGAACGAGACGACGTCGGTGGAAATCGTCAACGCGCTCGTCGCCCGCATCGCCGAGATTGACGCGCCGGGCAGTGCGGTCGAACTACGCAGCGTGTTGGCCCTCGCACCTGACGCGCTGACGAGCGCGCAAAGCATGGACGACGAGCGTGCGCGAGGGATGTTGCGAAGTCCTCTGCACGGCGTCCCGATTCTCGTCAAGGACAACGTCGAGATCGTCGGCCTACCGGGCAGTGCCGGTTCGACCGCGCTGATGGGTCGAACCGTTGCCCACGACGCGCCGCTCGTGACGAGACTTCGTGACGCCGGACTCGTCATCCTCGGTTCCACGAACCTCTCTCAGTGGGCCAACATGCGTTCACCCTTCTCGACGAGCGGATGGTCGGCCGTTGGCGGACTCACCCTCAATCCCTACCGGCTGGACCGCTGTGCCGGCGGCTCATCGTCCGGTTCGGGTGCGGCGCTCGCGGCGAGGTTGGCGCCCCTGGCGATCGGGACTGAGACCGACGGTTCGATCACCTGTCCGGCGTCCCTCAATGGCGTGGTCGGGATCAAACCGGCCGTGGGAACGGTCCCGGGCGAGGGAATCGTGCCCATCTCCTCGAGTCAAGACAGTGCCGGTCCGATGGCGCGAACGGTCCGCGACGTCGCCGCACTCTTCGAAGTCCTCACCGGACTCGACCACGTCACCGAGCGCGTCAGTCGCGGAATCGACGGCGCACGAATCGCCGTCGCCACCAACATGATGACTGGACACCCCGCGACGGACCAACTATTCGGTGACGTCGTCGACACAGCGAGAAACGCGGGCGTGTCGATCGCCGAGATCACAGTTCATGATGCTGACGCCACGGTCGATGTCGACGAGCTCACCGTGTTGCTGAGCGAGATGCACGACGACTTGACCGCCTTCTTGGTTCGACGGGGCGGTCGACCGTCGACGCTCGCGGAGTGCATCGATTTTGAAAACGAGCACCGGGACGTTGAACTCCCATTCTTCGGCCACGAATTATTCGATCAGTCGCTCGCGTCGGGAGGCCGTACGGGAGAGAAGTACCACGACGCGAGGGCCCGAAACGTGGCGTGGGCCGTCGACCAGTTCCTGGCGCCCGCGCTCAGCGACTGCGACTGCTTTCTCGCGCCGTGCTACAGCCCCGCCTGGAAGAACGACCTCGTCCTCGGCGGCAGCGGAAGTGCGCACTGGTCACGAGTGACCCAGGCCCCGGCGATCGCCGGATGGCCGATTGCCACGGTGCCGATGGGGGCGATTGACGGCCTGCCGGTCGGGCTCTCCGTCGTCGGACGCCCCGGGAGCGAGGCGACCATGCTCGCCGTGGCCGCCGGAATCGAGAGCCTGCTCGACCTCGGTGAGACCCTCATGCCGACGTTCACGCGCCCCCAAACGGGCTGACCACGACTCCTCGTCGCCGCGGTGGGTCGAGCGTCTTCGGTGACTCGGCCACAATCTCGTCACGGGGCTTTGCTACGTTGACGGCATGTCAAGTGAACTGCGCGGACTTCGCACCATCATCTATCCCACCACCGACCTCGCCGCGGCCAAGTCGTGGTGGTCCGGCTACTTAGGAATCGCTCCGTACTTCGATGAGCCCTTCTACGTCGGTTTCGAGGTCGCGGGCTACGAACTCGGCCTGGTACCGACCGACGAATCCGGTGCGAGCCCGACCACGTACTGGGGCGTTGACGACGTTCCCCGGGCCATGGCCGACGCCGAGGCCAATGGCGCCGTGCTACTTGAAGAGCCCCAGGACGTCGGCGACGGAATCATCGTGGCCTCGTTCGAGAACCCGAGTGGACACGTCGTGGGACTCATTTACAACCCTCACTTCGCGGCAAGATAATCCGCACAAATCACAGCGTCGTCGTGACGTTGTCACCAACGGAGGCTTGGACTACTTGCGGGCCAAGACCTCTTCGTGCACCACCACGAAGATCCCCTCGGCGCTGTCCGACCACGCCCTAAAGGCGTCGCTGATCTCGCTGAGTTCTTCACTGGTCGTCAATTCGTACTCCAAACCCTGACGGGCGAACTCGCTGTACAGAACGCGGTCGGCCCACAGGTCGGCCCACCATTCGCGCTCCTCCGCGCTCTCGTAGGTCCACTCCGAGGTCGAGCGCTCGAGAGACTCGAAGCCCGCGGACTCGACCCAACCGGCGAGGAAGCGCCCGGCGTCCGCTTCGGCGTCATTCCTCCGCGTGATCTGGTGGTACAGCTCCATCCAGCGGGTCAGACCATCGTTCGGCGGTGACCACGTGAACTCTCCGTAGTCCCCGTCACGAACGGCGAGCCATCCCCCGTCGGCGAGTACGCGTCGCATCTCCTTCAAAGCGCGCGTCGGATCACTGAGGTGCTGGAGCACCTGGTGCGCGTAGACCACGTCGAAGGACGAGTCCTCGAACTCGAGGTTGTAGACATCGCCGACTTCAAAGGAAAGGTTCGACAGTTGCCTCGCGTCGGCCGCTTCGCGAGCGCGCTCGATGACCTCGGGCGAACGGTCGAGTCCGATGACCTCGCCGGGGGCCACCCAGTCGGCCAGATCCATCGTGATGGTGCCCGGTCCGCACCCGACGTCGAGCAGCCGGTCTCCGGTCTCGAGATGCGAGAGCAGGAAGCCGGCCGAATTCTGCGCCGTGCGCCACGTGTGGCTACGCAGGACCGACTCGTGATGACCATGGGTGTAACGATCAATTTGAGCCATGACGTCAAGATACATTCGAACGCCCCGTGGCGCCAGCGCCCACCCCCGACCAGCCCCTTCGGTACGATTCATCGATGAGTTCGCAACCGCACGTCGTGTGCATCTTCCGGTCCCGGCGAACGGACCATTCGTCGCCTGAGTACGAGGAGTGGTCGGAACGGATGGACCGACTCGTGGTCACGATGCCGGGTTACATCGGACACACGAGCTTTCGCGATGACGCCTCCGGGAAAGGCGTCACGATCTCATATTTCCGCTCGATGGCCGAACTCGTCGCGTGGAAGGAGGTGGCCGAACACCGTGAGGCACAGGCGCTCGGTCGCGCCGAGTTCTACGCCGAGTACGAAATCGAGGTGGCCGAGATCGTGCGCCACTACGAATGGACGTCAACCGACTGACCGCGACGGCCAGCGTCGATGCAGCGTCTATGACATCATGAGTCTCGTGAGTGATCCCGCGAGCGAGGTCCAGACGTGCGCGCAGTGCGGCTTCTCGTGGGCGACGCTTTCGCGGGCCGAAATCGCTGCGCGGATGAGCTCGTCCGTCGAGTCCTTCGTCGGGGTCTTCGAGAAGTCTGGCCCCAACGTTGGAAGGCGACCGAGCGAGGAGCGCTGGTCGATCCTCGAATACGGCGGACACGTTCGCGACGTGATCCTGAGCGTCCGAGAGAGGATCATCCTCGCGTCAATCCTCGACGCGCCCGTGGGCACGCCGATCTACCGCGATGAGCGCATCGACATCGGCTTCTACGCGCCAGACGCCGCGTCCGACGTACTGGTCGAACTTCAGGTGGCCACCTACCTCTACTTGAAGACCGTGGCGGCGCTGCCCGAAAAATTCGAGGAACGCAAGTTCATCTACAGCACTCGGACCCCACTCGAGGTCACGATCTCCGGCGCCATGTCGAATGCGTTACACGAGTGCCTGCATCACCTCGGCGACGTCAACGAGAACCTCCGACTCCTGGATTCATCGGCGCCCTAGAGAAGTCGTGCGACGGCTCACGAGTTCAGGTCCGGTACGATCTCCGATGAGTCCAGAGTGATCCAGACGTCGTCGGGAATGTGCGGTTTCATGGGGACCGGACGACGATCCTCGGTCCACTTCTCCCCGACCGCCGCCGCGGCCAGCTCGCGCCAGAATCGAGCGGCGCCGACGTTCTCATCCTGGAAGGGAATCTCCCAGACCCCGACATGTCGTCGCAACATCGCCAGTGCGGCGTGATGGCCCACACCGAGTCGCCGCACACCGCGCACGATGAAGAATCCAGCCATCAACCGTCGAGACTCGTTCAGTCCGCGAATCAAACCGAATCCCACGGGACCGGATTCGACTCGAAAGAGGTAGGCGCATCGATCGGGGTCCGTAAAGAACGCGGCGTAGCGGTCGTCGTGGTTGAATCGTCCCGTCTCGTCGGGGAGACCCAGGCGAAATTGCGAGAGGTCATGGATGTAGAGCTGGAGAAGATTCTCCACGATCGGCCTCGACACTTCGCTCACCAACTCGAGTTCGACGGGGTTGGAGTGCTTCGCCACGACGGTCATCATAGGTACCGCTCGATGACACGGCGGATGTCGAACGGTAGGTTTGCAGTACGAACGAGTCGAGGGGAGTAACGATGCAGCTCACGGTGGCGGCTGTTCAGCTTTCGTCCGGCACGCATACGTTACTCAACGTCGACGAAGCTGAGCGGCTCGTCGAAGAGGCCGCCGACCAAGGTGCGCGCTACGTCCAACTGCCCGAGTACTTCAACTTCCTCGGCCCCTTCTCCGGGTTCGCGGGCGCCGCCGAACCCATACCGGGACCGACCACGACGCGCCTGGCCGCACTCGCCAAAACGCGGGGCCTCACACTGCACCTCGGGAGCATGTTGGAGCCTTCACCCGAAAAAGGAAAATTCTTCAACACGAGTGTGGTGATCGCTCCGAACGGCGAGATCGTCACCACCTACCGCAAGATTCACCTCTTCGACGTCAACGTGCCTGGCGCCATCGTGCACCGCGAGTCGGACATCATCGCCCCCGGCGACGAGATGGTCGTGGCGCAGTTGCCGCAGTTCAACTTAGGGCTCTCGGTCTGTTTCGACGTGCGCTTTCCCGAGCTCTATCGCGCTTTGGCCCTGGCCGGAGCCCACGTGATCGCCGTGCCGGCCGCCTTCAACGCGGTAACCGGTCGTGCCCACTGGGAACTGTTGGTTCGCGCCCGCGCCGTCGAGAATCACGTGTTCGTCGTCGCGGCGACGCAGGTCGGCACGACCGCCGAAGGAATCGCGACCTACGGCCATTCGATCATCGTCGATCCGTGGGGCGTCGTGCTGGCCGAATCCACCAGCGAGAAACCAGGGGTCGTGATTGCCACCTTGGATTTGAGCGACGTCGAACGACGTCGCAGCCAGATCGCGGTGATGGACTTTCGCCGACCGGACGTCTATGACCGATCGGTGCGCGTCGCAGAAGAGTGACGCCGGTTAAGGTTGCGCGTTCAGCTCTTCGAGTAGTTCGCTGACAGGCACAGAGCCAGGTGTTTGAACCTGACGCGCCATCTCATTGGCCCGGCGTTGCAGCAGTTCGTTCACCGGCGTCGCAATGCCGTAGCGACGTCCGAGCGCAACGATCTCCCCGTTGAGGTAGTCCGTTTCCACATTCCCGGTACGCCGAAGAACGCTCTGCCACGAGGAGCTGCCGACTCTACGAATGGAACCGATGGCGTGGTAGATGGCCTGAGTCGATCGTTCCTGGGCGAGCGACTCCGCTCTCTCAACGTCGACACCGTGAGCTGTGAGACAGGCGACGGCCTCATCGTGCACGCGGTCGCCCAACTCGTCACCCAACGCGCTTCGACCGCACAGTATCTCGAGCGCGTTCATGATGTTAGAGAGCAACTTGCCCCACTTCATCGTCTCGATCTCCTCGGTCGCCATCGAGGAAAATCCGGAATCGTTGAACAACCTTGACATTTCCATCGCCGTCGCGTCGAGCCCCGTCGGCCACCGACCGACGTTGAGCGTACCGAGGAGCGGCGACGAGAAGACCTCGACGCGTCCCGGTTCCAGGTACGACGCCGGCGACATCACGCACACGCCGTAGGTGTTGGAGAAGTGTTGGGACACTAGGCGCTCGTTCGCCACGCCGTTCTGCGCGCAAAAGACCGCCAGCGTCGAGGGCGCGACGCCCACGAGCTCCTCGAGCGCGCCCGCGGTGTCCTGGCTCTTGACACTGAGCACGACGACATCGCCTTCTTCGAGTTGCAACGACGAGATGCCGTTGACGACCTCGACCCTGGATCGGCGCGTCAGGTCCGGCGTGGCGATCGTGAGTCCGTCGTTGGCGATCGCTTCGAAGTTCGCCCCGCGCGCCACGAGCACGACCGGGTGCCCACGTTCGAAGAGCTGTGCGGCAATCGGCGCGCCGATTGCTCCGGCTCCGATGACGACGACTCTCACGGTTCCATACCTTCACGGCGTGGCGTGGTCCGACTCTGGACGAGCAACGAACGATGACGGAGGATCATGACGGATCAGTCGGTGAAACAGAGCTGGCGAAACCGACCGGCCAGTTCCGTCGAGAGCTCGTCGCCCTTGAGTTCGACTCTGGAATACAGCCAGAGCAAGATGTCCGAACTCGTGCCCGCGAGGTGCGGAGTGCCGGCACTCAGACCTTCCACGAAACGCACTGTGCTCGGCGTGTCACCGTCGAGGAGCGTCCAACTTTGATCGACGTCCGTGCACTGCAGCCCGAGTGAACCCCCGAGCGTGACGCCGGGAGGATCGATGGGGTCGTCGTCGTTCGATACCGAAAACGTCAGAAACTCCTCGATCGAGTCGGCCGCCACCTCGGGATCGACGTGAAATCGCGCGCCCGCGGCGTGCGCCGCGTCCCAGTGGTGCACGACGATCTCTTGGACCTGGTGTCGAGTCACGAACGCGACGTTCTGTTGTTGCGGCGCCCACGTATAGACCGTCGCCGTTTGGTCAGCCTCTTCCAGGACACGTGCGAGGTGCTGGGCGCCTTGTGAGAAACGGTCGATGAGTTCTGCGCGGTCGATCTCAGTCGGTCGACCTTCGTTCGGACGTTCCTGCAACCTCTCTTCGACGACGGTCGCCCAGAACCACTGCACCTCGGTCAGATGCTGGACGAGGTCCACCATCGTCCATCCGGGGCAATGTTCGATCGGATCACCGAGGTGACCGATGGCCGCGGCGGCGACTTCGGCACTGTGGTTGGTGATGGTCTCGATGTACGAGGCGAGGTCAAGTGGCATGTCCCGAGATTACCGAGGGCGTGCTCGAAGCTTCCTCGGCGTTCCAGCGCTCGCCCGACACCGACGGACCTAGAGTCGAGTTCTGTGAGATGGCCCAGCGCCGAGGTCGAGGTGAGCGCGGACCTCGTCGAAAAACTCGTGCATGCGCAACACCCCGACCTGATCACGGGGGTAATCCGGGAGATGTCACCGGGCTTCGACAATTCGATCTGGCGTCTCGGCGAAAAGTTGGTGGTCCGTTTACCGCGACGTCAGATCGCGGTGGCGTTGATCGAGAACGAGCAGCGCTGGCTGCCCGAGTTGGCCCGTCGACTTCCGCTCATGGTCCCCACACCCATTCGAGTCGGGCGGCCGAACGAGGACTTCCCCTGGCCCTGGACGATCGCAAAGTGGATCGAGGGAACGCCCGGCAACGAGGTAGACCCGAGTGTCCTGACCAGTGCGGCCCGGCCGCTCGGCGGTTTTTTTCGAGCGCTGCATCATGACGCGCCGGAAGATGCGCCAACCAACGAGTTCCGAAGCGTTGCGCTGCTTTCCCACGAAGCCGCCTTTCAAGGTCGTCTCGATCAAATCGACGCGGCGATTCACCGAGACGAAATCCTGGCCATCTGGCGCGCCGCGCTGAACGCGCCTCCATGGGTCGGCGCGCGCCAATGGATTCACGGTGATCCGCACCCGGCGAATCTGATATTCCGAGAAGACCGACTCGTCGGCGTGATTGACTTCGGCGACATGTGCGCGGGAGATCCGGCCACCGATTTGGCCGGAGGCCTGCTCTCCTTGCCGTACGAATCGCTGGATGAGTTCTTCCGGGCCTACGGAACGCTCGGTGACGCGATGCTCCGTCGAACCCTGGGATGGGCCGTGCACTTCGGTCTGATGTTCGTCCTCCTCGGCGAGTCCGATGAACCGTCCTACGGGCCGATCGGATACCGGGCCATCGAGAACGCCGTAGCTTTCGCCAGCACACTCAAGTGAGCGAATCCGTTCATCGCCCGCCAGCTCGTTGCAAGAATCGCTGCACGGCCCGCGCGCTGGTGAGGACCTCGACGCGGTCGGGTCCGGCATACTCTCTCGCTTCTCGGGGTACCTGCTCGTGATACTTCGCGTGCGAGTTCCAGGCCCAGAGGACAATGTTGCGCATCGGATCGCGCGACAACGCGTTGCGCCATGACTCGCGATTGTCATTCCACAATCGTTCTCGCTTCACAATCCGCAGCAACGTCCGCTTAATGACGCGGGTCATTACGACTCGCTTCGGAAGGTCGATCACGACGATCGTGGTGGGGAGTGGTCAGAGGATGTCACGCACCTGGCTGTAGTTGCCGTCGACGACCCAGCGTGGTTGGGCGACGAAGGCATTGACCCTCGCCCGGAACTCCTCGACCTCCAACCCCGTCCAGTTGGCCTGTTTGTACAGCGCGTCGAGTTCGAGATACTCAGCACCGAGCACGTCGGCGAGGGTGCTGGCCAACGTCGATTTTCCGCTCCCCGACGTGCCTTGGACGACGACACGCGTCAGTCGAATCCTCGTCGTTCCACGATCATCGTGCACCGCAGCAGCCTACAAATCGAAGTGATCTGCGCCAGAACGGTACGCGAGTGACTCCCCGATGTCGCGCAACCCTCGGGTTACAATCCACGTGGGTCTAGACAGTGGCCCACCGTGCGTGGTCTTGAAGTGGGAGCAAACGACGACTATGGGACTTCTGACACCATTGATCGCATCGACGTCCGTCGAAGGGTCGATCGAACTCCTGGTACTTTTGGGCCTGCTCTTCTTGGACTACTGGGCGACGTTGCGCATCATCACGCAAGCGGGCTATTCATCGATGTGGATCCTGCTCCCGCTCGCACCTCTCGTCCTCACGATCATCTGTTACGTCATTCTGTGGAACGACCTCCACGAGATTTACTTCGGGAGCAGCTTCGGCTTCGGTGGTATCGGCAACGCGAGCCTCTTCTGGCACCTGGACGAGTTCAGCATCCTCCTCAATTGGGTCCTTTACCTCATATTCGCGTTTTCTCGTTGGCCCGCGATTGGGACGTCGCGCGCTTCGAACGCCGCCCCCCTTCCGCCACCACCGACTCGCGCGATCCCCGGTTCCCGGCTGAGTCCGCCGACGCCTGCCGTCCCACCACCCGGCGCCCGCGCGATGCCGTCATCCGCGGCCAGCCCCGGGGCAGCTCCCGCGAGTACGGCCGAAGCGCCGGCAGCCACGAGACCGGGCGCCAAGAGTTGCGCCTGGTGCGGCGAGGCACTGCCCGGAAGCCGTGCGCTCTTCCACGACTGCGGTTCCAAGGATCGACCCGCGGCGTTTTGTACGAACTGTGGCAGTGCTCTTCCCGCGGGGAGCACGGTGTGCAGCTCGTGTAGTGCGGCCTGACGATTGACTTTGAAGGCTTGAGTGCTCGATCGACCGCATAGCAGGCGCAGCGCTCGCGAATGCACCTGACTAATCGAACGCGGAGTTGTCCAACCAAAAGTCGATGAGCTGACGTCGGCCGGTCACGGCCACATCCGTCGAATCCACTTCACGTCGCCCCAGGATCACGAGGAGCAAAGTGACCGGCGAACTGGCGAGCTCGGCATCGAACGGGCCCTCATCGTGCGACACGCTGAAGCCGTTGTCGCCGAGTGTGATCGACCACAACGATCCCGAATCACTGTCACGAAATCCGAGCCTTTCGCCGTGGCCGCGAAGGGCGGCGAGTTCCGGCGAACGCGTGCTCACCGCCTCGATGTTCGCGAGGTATTCGTCGATGGCGTCCAAGGCGATCGCGGGATCCGCCTTGGGAGTGCGATGAGCCGCCAGCTCGAGGTCCATTCGGTGGACGAGCGTTTCGTGAAGCTGACGACGCGACCAGAATCGAACGTGCTGATCCAGCCCCCACGCCCACATCTCGTCGCTCGGATCGGCGGCGCGAAGTGTCGCCACCAACTCCTTACCGCCCTCTTCGATCCACTGCGACCTCACGACGTCTCGATTCTCCAACGACGCTCGCGCGATCCTCTCGGGAGAGCGCAGCCGGACCAACTCCTCGGCCCATCGATGGATAACTCCGAGGTGTTCGCCAAGGTCACGTGCGGTCCAGCCAGGACACGTCGCGACGTCGTCATCGAGCGACAACGCCGACATAACGTCGGCGAAACGAATGACTTCGGCGTCTAACTCATCACAGTACTGAACGTGTTCCACACTTCGCTCCCCGTCGGTCTCGCGCGCCAGCGTAGCGGTACCTCGTGACGTCGAGGAGTGACACATCTCAGACGCGATGTTCGTTTTGCAACCGGTGACACCGAACGTTGCGCCGACGTCGCCTCGCGCTATCGAGGAATCACGCGTTGGAGATCCCCGGGTGACGCCGCCGCAAGCCAGCCCCCAGAATATTCATTTGCGTTCGTGACCTCGGAGAGTGCGAGCTCGGGGCCCGGTACTCGATCATCCCCGTCGCCAAGTTCAACTTCGGCGAGCACGAGTCCGGAGTGGCGCCCCTTGAACTCATCGATGGCGTACGTCACGCCATCCGTGTTGAGCGTCCAGCGACTCTTGGAGACTATTGAGGCTGGCGTCACCGAGAGCGCGTGGAAGTCGCCTTCGCTCAAGTAGATGTTCGTGATCCTCACCGACTCCGGATTACCATCATCGATTCGAACCTTCTGGCAGAGTTTGTACGCGACGTCGCCGCCGTCTTGGATCATCCGAAGTCGCATTGACGTCCCGATCCAGTAGTGGTCGACGATGACCCGCTCGTTGGTAACGCCCACTGGCAGTTCTTTCAACAACCACCGCTGTTCGCGCTCGAGTTGCGCGTAGCGACCCTCACCAGGGCGACGACTGGTCACGACAGAAGTTTAAGGAGTGACTTCGATTCGTGACAGCACGCACTGTAACGCGGTGATCAGGTCAACTTTCAATATTTTGTCAATGACCTCCGGGCTACACTCGCCTCGATGACGCACGCATCTGAGTCGGCGCTCAAGGAGTTGACGCCACTGCTCGAACGACTTCGCTCGTTCAACGCACTGATCGAAAAACGACCGGGAGTGTTCTACCGCAAGAGCAAGGCCTTCTTGCACTTCCACGAGGACCTCAAGGGACTGTTCGTCGACGTCCGATTAAAAGTGGACGATCCCTTCACTCGACTCCCGGTCTCCACTCCACTCCAGCGGTCCAGGCTGATTTCGGAGATCGAACGCGCTCTGCGATCGCCGAACGTGTCATCAACCAAGACTTGATCGATTGGTATTGCGCTAGGGCGCGATCACGAGGGACTTGTCGCAGTGCGTAGTGAATCGGCTCAGTGCGGGTGAGAATGCTCCGCGCCGCGGTACGTACCGAACGACCAACGGTTCCCTTCGGGGTCCCTCACGGCGAACTCGCGCGACCCGTAGTCCGTGTCGTTCAGCGCGCGCACCAGCGTGGCACCCGCGGCGATCGCCCGGTCGTGAAGGGCGTCGGGATTGTCGGTCACGACGTAGGCACCGAACGTGCCGGCGCGTAACCCCTCGCCGGATTCGGGTCGCTCGTCGCCCAACATGATGCCGCCGCCGAGCGGCCACGAGAGCTCGCAGTGGTCGACGCGGTCCCCCTCGCCGTACAGGGCCGAGATCGTGAAGCCGAAGGCCCCAACGTAGAAATCGATGAGGGCACGAGCGTTTCGCGCCGCCAACGATGGCCATACGTAAGTGGTCGATGGTTCAGATGACATGGTGGTATCTCCTTGGTATTCCGACGCCGCTGGCGAATATCTTGCAGAGCACCGATTGGGACCTGGTTCTCACCGGTCGCCGACCGGTTCGCGCAGGACGATCCCGTTGCCGTCAGGATCGTCGAACGTGACGAATCGACCCCACGGCTGCTCGTCGATGTCGCCGTCGATGACGAATCCCCTGGCGGCGATCTCGGCGATTGTTGCCTCCATGTCAAGGGTTTCGAGCACCAGTCCTTTGAGGGATCCGGCGGGCATCGAGGGAAACCACGTGACGAGAGTGATCGACGCGTCCGAACCGTTCGGGCGAACCTGGATCCATCGCATGGTGTCGCTCATCGACATGTCCTGGAGCAGTTCCATGCCCAACACGTTCACGTAGAAGTCCTTTGCTCGATCGGGGTCGCTGACCGGGACCGAGACGACCAGAACCTTGGAAATCGGCATGATCGAATCCAAACACAGCGACCCATCGGTGTCAACCGTCGGCACGTCAATTCATTGCTCGTGGAGCTTCACGATCCGCTCGATGGTGTTCCAATCGCGCGTCGTCGCGGCACCTCAAGGCCTTCTCGACGATGCGATTCACATTGCCTCCCCGACCCTTAACGAGTCGCGTCACCGACATGACGTCACGTCCATCGCACGCGAAGATGTACGCGTCTTCTCGGGGCGAGACAACCGGGAGCTCCAGCTTCGACGCGGACGTCTCGGTGAACGTAACGCAGCGATGACCGACATCGTGGATCGGGGTGATTCGAAACGGCCGCGAATCTACGGAAGCGTGAAGCTCCCTCACGCTCCGGACGAAGACGGGCGCGAAGCGACCCATCGTGCGCGCGACGCCGACCTGTGTTGCGTCGACGAGATCATTGATCGGACCTTCGTCCCAATCGAACGAGACGTCGCCGGTCGCGAGGTGCGAACGTGGATCGATGGCGCCCGCGTCCAAGCAGATTCGAATGAGTACGTCTCGGTGAAGAGCGGCTCTCCCTATCATCACGTTTCGGATGAAGGCAACGTGGCGTGAGCGGATCTCCACCGCCGCTACGCCGACCTGGACACGCCGGCGACCACCTAGCGCTGAAGCGAGAACGAGTATCGGGCGGCGTCGGCGATCTCGAGTGAGGACTGCTTGAGCAATCGAATGGTCTGCTTCGTTTCACTCAGTGGCTTTCGTCCGTGCACGACTTCCCACGCGTGAATCGTCAGGGGCCGAGCGCGTATCGCCCCTTCCAGCCTGGTCAGCTCCTCTTCTTGGAGTGAAGACCACTTGACGTAGCGCGACACGAACTTCTCCACCGGTCGAAGGTCACGGACGCCGGCGGCGAAGAGGGCCATACCAACTGACCAGAGTCGCGGTCCGCGACCCGCGTTGGCCCAGTCGACGATGGCGAGCGATTCGTCGTCCAATTCGATGGCGTTCGAAGGCACCATATCGGGGTGCACGAAGCAGTACGGCAGGTCCTCGCACACGTCGATCTTCGCTACCTCGCTCGACAACGCCTTGAACGCCGCTTTGTCCTCAGTCGCGACCGATGACGCGTGATGCTCCATCAATTCCTGCAGTGCGCGAACTTCGTTGCTCGGCGTACCGGTCGACACGAGGTGGTGCCAACCGCCGCCCGGCGCCATGTTCGTGACCTCGCGAGCGTGGAGTGCGCCGAGGAGTGCCCCGAGGTAGGCAAAGGTTCGACCACCGGGCTTCGGTCGTTTGCCGGGGATGAACTCGGTCACGAGGACACCCTGACCCTCGTGCGTCGACACCGGCTCCGGAGTCGCATTGCGTTCGGCGGGGAATGCCCCGTGTTCCAGTCGCTCGAGCACGTAGGCGTCTCTCCAAACGTCTTCGAGTGGCCGCGACGTGGGGAAGACTCGAGCCACCCAACTCGGCCCATCGTGGCGATCGATCCGAATCACCCCCAAGTCCAACTCGGTCATCGCGGCGACGTCGATGTCGTACGTGTCGTTGAGATGGGACGCGAGCGTCGCGATACCCGTGACCCGGAACGGATATTTCGTTTCAGACATGGGACTCGTTTCGACGGCCTCGAAAAGTGACACTACTCACTCTTGGGGCGAACGCAGGTCAGGCCGCGCCGAGGAGGTCCCACTTGTTGCCGTACAGATCCTTGAAGACCGCAACGTGCCCGTACGACTCGGTGCGCGGCGCGCTCAGAAACTCGACACCGCACTCCGTCATGTGCTTGTACGAGCCGAAGAAATCCTCGACGCGCAAGAAGAGGCCCACGCGACCGGCGAACTGTCGACCGATCATGGCCTCCTGCTCCTCGCCCCGAGCCTGAGCGAGCAAGATGCCACAGCCCGCGCCGGGTGCACGTACCACGACCCACCGCTTGGGCTGGCCGTCACCGTCAAGCGACGGCGAGTCATCCTCCACGACGCAGCCGAGCACGTCGACGAAGTACGCAATGGCTTCGTCGTATTCCTTGACGAGGATGCTGATCAGTTCGAGGCCCATCCCGTCACACTATTTGTCAAGTCGGGACGTGCCGTTGCGTCGCTCACTATCGTGGCGTCATGACATCTGATTGGGCGCGGCCCGTTGTCCACTGGTCGATCGTGGCGGCCGACCCGGCGCGTCAGCGCTCCTTCTACGCAGGACTGTTCAATTGGGAGATCGGGGACGGACCGATCATGACGATCCCGGCCGGTATCGGAGGTCCGCAAGCGGGACCGGCGGGTCACATCCAGGCCGGTTCGAATCCTGGAATTTCGCTCTACGTCCAAGTCGGCGATCTGCGTACCACGATCGACAAGGCCATTGAGCTCGGCGGCAAAGAGACGATTCCGCCCTTCGATCTGGACAATGGTCAGACGTTGGCGGCCATCGAGGATCCCGAGGGCAACTTCGTCATGTTGGTCCAGCAGTAGGGGCCGCTAGCCGGGCAGTTCTTTGAAGTACTCGGTGGACAACGACGTCGGCTCGAGCAGTGCGCTGAACTCCAACGCGAGTGGTGACGTCAATGACGCCGACGCCGATTGCCGCGCGTCCTTCATCGATTCCCACCACGTGATCGAGACCCACTCACCATCGAGACCGCTGGCGACCGTACGGCGCAAGAGACCTGGCTGTTGGTACACGAGGTGCTGTTGAAAGTTGGCGTTCTTCTCCAAGAAGTCATCGGTGGTGACGCTGCTGACCAAACGAAACTTCGAGATTTCGATCATGAATGGCACACTACAAGCGTCGTCGCGCTCTCTATTTCATGCGACAGGATAGGAGAAGATGAGTTTGCTCAGCGGCAGCGCGGGTTCCGCTCCCGATCTCCCCGCGAGAATCGGAGTGAGGTCGATCGATCCGCACCACCCAAAGTTGGCGGCACGCATGGGGACCACCGTCACCGCCGAGCTCTCACCTGGCAACTGAAGCTGCATCTTGTACGACATGGTGCATCGTGACATCCGACCATTCGATTGGTGAAACGATCCGTCGGTTCCACTGATCCAAAAGGACGCCATGCCCGCGGGAGACAGCACGACCGTCGGCACGGCGAGACCGTGTCGCAGTCCGCCCGATTCCCCGCCCCAGGGGCCGTACGAGTCACTCACACCGACGGTGAGGTCGTGTGGCTTCATCGCGGCGGGACGCGGCGAGTAGTTGCCGACGTAGGTCACCCGAACGAAGCCTCGAAGGGAACAACTCTGTGCACTGACGTTCTTGATCCAATAGAGTTCCTGAACTTTTCCGGTTGCCACGTTGACGTTGTATTCGGTGATCACGACTGAAGTCGCCGCACAAGGTCTGACGTCGGGCGATCCAGCAGTGGCGGGCGGAGCGAAGGCGGGCACCGTCGCGACGATGATTGCGCCTAGAGCGACAATCTTCCCAACTCGGCGCATGGTCATGGTGAAAATGTATATCAATCTCGTTACGGGAACTAGAGGTTCGCGCGCCGCAGAGAGAATAGAGAAGTTAACCGTTGGCGCGAAGACGTTGTAGAGGCGTCAGCGACGTCACGTGTTCGGAAGGGCCTTCCTCGCCGCGACCGCAAGGTAGAGGGGGTCGTGAGTCTCCGCCCATGAACGGTGCGCGGTATAGACGAGTTTCGAGACGTGCTCGTCGTTGCTGAACGCGGCTCTGGACGCCACCGCTCGCGAATCGCTTCGTTCGGAGCCGACGAATTCGTCGAGCCGGTCGAGCGACCATAGGGGCGGCGCCCCGATCGAGAGGTGCGCGGCGACCAGCGCCTGGAAGGCGAAGCGGCTCAGCAGTTCGTGGTCGTCGATCCAGGGACTCAACCTCGAGATCGCCTCCACGCCGGTGACCCCGTGAAGAGCGGTGAAGTCGTCAGTCGACGCGTAGAGGTGAAGTGCCGTGTGGGCCAATCGTTGCACCGTGTCATCAGTGATCTCCAGCGAAGCCACCGCCGAATCAAAGAGGTCACTTTGCGCAACGGCGCTCATCTCCTCCGTAATATTCTTCAGTCTCGCGCGGGCCGGCAGATTCGGGGACCTAGATAAGTCGGTAAGGATTGCCGACGGGTCCTGCGACCTGACCTCTCCAGGTTCCAACGGCCGCAGCGGACTTCCGACCTCAGCGAGGTACGCCAATCCGGCCGCGATTCGTGAAGGCGACGAGACCTCGATGGCGTAGGCGAGTCTGATCACTCCGTGGAACGCGGCGCCGCTGATTCCCGGAAGGAGTGATGGCAGATGTGCGCGCAAGGCTTCGTCCGGTCCTGCGTCGGCCACCGCATTGACGAAATAACGTCTGAGATCGGCGGCCGCGTCACGTTCACCGATTGCCGACGTCCAGGTCCTCGCGTGAAGATGCACTGACGGCTCGTCAAGGGCAGTGATCTTCGTGGAGTAGGCCGCCGCGAATCGAACGAGTTCATCGGCGTCAGCACCGAGACCCTCTTTGGCCACGAGTGCCATCGGGAGGTGGTTGGTAAGGCCGCGCACCGTCGTGGGGTCAGAGCCGAGTTCTTCATCGAGCAGTTCTTGCAGCACGGGACTGGCGTTTTCACCCATGGTTTGGACGCTAACGTCCGAGTCCAAAGACGTGTCGTGAGAGATGGTTGGTACACCGCTTGGCGGGCATTCGAAGATCCCGCTAAACCTCGAGCCACCGCGAAAGCACTTTGACGTCATTGTGCTCGTAACCGACACGATCGTAGAAGTCCAGCGCCGGTTCATTCGCGCTGCGAACCATTAGTTGAACTTTGACTGCCCCCCTGATGCGCAGCCACTCTTCAGCCGCCCTCATGAGCTCTGACCCAATACCGCGTCGCTCATGCGCTTTGGCAACAGCCAGGTAGTACACCCAACCTCGATGGCCGTCGTTGCCAACCATTGCGGTTCCAATCAGGTCACTGTCTCCACGTATTCCCAAGACCGCAGACGTCGATCCTTCTAGCGCACGTCGAAAGTCTGCGACCGCATCGTTCCATGGACGTGTGAGTCCAGTGTCCGCCCAGAGGCCAACGGCCGACGCGGCATCATCAATGGTGAGCTCGACGACATCCATCGCGCAATCGTAATTCGCGGCGACCGAGCCCTTTCAAAGATTGAGTCCGTACACCTCAGCAAGCGTTACGAAAGAAGGGAAATCCGCCTACGAAGCGACCTGAATTGTCTTGACAATCGGCATGGGCTCGACCAACTCTTCGCCGCTTAGACGCATACCTTCAAGATGAAACGGGATCGCCTCTCGCATGTTCTCAATAACTTCGTCGATCGACTTGCCCGTGGTTATGACTCCGTCAAGTCCAATGACGTACGCCGCAAAGTTCGTCCCAGCGTCTTCAATAACGATCGTATATTCAGTCATTGTCCTCGCCTCCTTAAGCTGGCTTGTCTCACGATGTTAGCGAGGGTGCCTCTCGGAACTTCGTCGGATAGATGACCCGGCACCGTGACGCAGCCAACCTTTGTTGGGTGATGGTATTGGCGGTGACTTCCACGCTGTCTACTTAGAAACCAGCCATCAGATTCGATCTCCTTGATGATATCCCTCACCTTCACGAACTCACAACGGTCGACGCAGACCCAGTACTGGTTCATGGATCTATAGGCGTTCGTCTACCAATGCTTATTCGAAGTGAAACGGACTCGAGAGATTTTTCTTGCTCTTGCAACTCTTGCTAGAAGTGTCGGCCAGAACCTGCAGTTACGCTTTGACCAGTGATTGGGCAGATTCTCTACGCAAAGCACCCGGACCGACTGGCCACTTTCTACGGTTCACTTTTCGAGATGGAAAAGTCCGAAATCGACGGTGCGTCGTTCACATTGGTTCGGCCCGGGATGGAGATCCACATCGTGAAGATTCCGGACAGTATCGCCAGAGTCGTCACACTCTCAACGCCTCCCGATCCACGAGTGAGCACGCCCCTCAAATTCACGGTGGAGGTACCAAGCGTTGATCAACTAGCGGCCAATGCACAATCTCTCGGTGGGGTGCCGCACGGTGAGCCGTGGAACTGGCACTCACGGCGTCTTCTAGACATCATCGATCTTGAGGGAACATCTTTCAGGTGTTCGAGCAGAACAAGAGTTCGAGCTAGAGACGGTCGTGGGACCTAGAGCGAAGAAAGGAAGCCCAACAGCGCCTCGAAGTAGGCCTCCTGGTCGTCGTACATTGACATATGGCTACCGTTTTCGCATATGTAGCACGAGCCCCTCGGAATGCGCGTCGCCATCATTTCGAGAAACGTGGGGTCCATCGTGTCATGACGACCGCCGAGGACCAGAGTGGGGGCTGTGATGAAGTGAAGGTCGCTCGTGCGATCCCAGTTGGCCAAACTCGCTTCGTCCCACATCCCCAACTCACTCGGACCTTGCATCGTCAGGTACAGATCGCGATTGAGGTTTGCAAAAGAGAACTTGACCGGCTCCGGCCACTCCTGTGGATTCTTGCGCAGAATATGATCGACGTAGTACGAGCGAACCAACAGCTCCGTGTAACGAGGATTGTCGAAATCCTTCGCGGCTTCGATCTCTCTGATTTCGGCCAAGTCCACTTGATTCATCGCCGGCATCAAAACTTCGGCCGCGTAGCGAGAGTAGGCCGGGGCGCTCGACATCATGTTGGAGATCACGAGAGCCTTGAGTTCTGAACCGTGCGTGAGGGCGTACTCAATCGCCAATATTCCTCCCCAGGAGTGGCCCATGAGAACGAAGTTGTCGGGTCCCAAGTCGAGGGCATG
>Ga0182015_10000945_pt1 | contig 40255 bp, 38 predicted proteins | sample 712P3MmetaG_FD_120478 | JGI IMG/M metagenome (GOLD analysis project Ga0182015, IMG submission 120478) | Permafrost microbial communities from Stordalen Mire, Sweden - 712P3M metaG | ecosystem: Environmental > Terrestrial > Soil > Wetlands > Permafrost | place: Sweden: Stordalen | collected...
AGCCGGCGATGTCCACGCGGCGCTCGGCGGCGTGCTGGCGCGTGCGGCGATCCTGATTCGCGGCGACAATCGTCGAGGTCCACTCGTTGAGGACGCGTTTCGCAACGCCAGGCAGCGCCTGCCGCGCGCGGCCGGTGACCAGCGAGACGAGCGCGCGCTGATGGTCCGCGTCGAGCGCGCCCGAGCGGAACGCGTCGCGCATCTGCTGCGCGAGCTGGCGATTCGAGCGCAGCGTCGTATCAAGCTCGCGGTAGATTTCGCCCACCACGCGGTTGCGCGCCGATTTCGAGACGCCATCGGGCAGCAGCCGCTCGACCTGCGACTGGATGGCGTCGAGGACGCCTTCGACGGCCGCGGCGTTTGTCGCGTGAAAGAATTCGGTTTGAGCGGAGGTGGGGCCGGCGGATTGCGAGGCTTGCGGTGTTTGTGCGGGTTGTAGGGGCGTAGCACCGCTACGCCCGGCGAACATGCTTGGCGAACCTTCGCTATTTGCCGCGGTGCCGGAGGACGTGCTCGGGAATGACTCACCCATTTGAGGGACCCCTCTTGCGGCGCTGGAAGAGAGATTCCTCGTCGCTTCGCTCCTCGGAATGACAAGCGAACTGGGAGGTGCGGATGAAAGTCCGCGATTCCCCAGCCGATCGTCTCCGTGCCTCTGTGACTCCGTGGCCAATCCCGCCATGGCTTGCGCGAGCGAGGCGAACGCCGCCGGGTCGAGGCTGGCGACGGCGCGCGCGAGCTCGGCGTGATCTTCGGGGCGGCGCGAGAAAAAGAGCGCGTCCATGCGATCGAGATCGGCGAGCAGCGTTGTCGCCGCTCGGGCCTCTTCTGGCGATGAAAATGTTTCGCGGTACGCCTGCGCGTCGTCCCACGCGCGACGGAGTTCGGGATTGGCGTCGAGCGTCGCGCGCAAGGCCTCAGGCTCGGCGGCTTGCGCGGCGTCGGCATCGTGCACGCGATCTTGCGACGATGATGGCGATGCAGCCGAAGCGTCGTCGTCGCGCCATGGATCGTCGCTTTCGTGCTCGGCGATCGCGCTTGCCGCGTGGGCAGCGGGTTGCGTAGCGCCGGCGCTACGTGTGGTAGCGAGCCGCTTCGACGAATGGGCTTCATCACGCCAAGCATGCTGCGCCCCAACGAAAGAATCGTTCGCATCAGCCGAGGACGAATCGAGGCCGAGAATTTCGTCGTCGGTTGCGGTGCGCGATGCGCGCGCGGGGATCGGGCGTCCGGAGCTGTGCGTGGCGCCGGGCGCGGGATTGACGCGTGGAGACGCGGCGGGCGCTTCGCGCGTCGCCGTGGATGCAGGTGCCATGATGTAAACCTCCTCGATGCGATGCATCGGCAAACACAATTGCAAGGAGCGTAGTGGTTTTGTAGGGGTCCGCCGCGGCGGACCCCTACGAAGAAAGACCCGCCGCGAGGCGAATTTCAATGCGAGGGCGTATGCGCGACGAAGAACGTTCTCGCGGGCGATATCGGCTACGTGTAGTGCCCGAAATGCACTACGCGGCCTGCGGCGCAACCGCAAACCACACCGAATGCGCCACTTACCGACCGTTCGCCACCAGCGAAATGCCGGCAAATTGTAACCAACGTACTATTTCGCCCGATGGTCACTCTCGGTAAATTGGTGACAGCGGGGGAAGCCGCTCGGCTATCCTGGAGCACGGATAAGGCCCGCAACACTCTCTGAGGTGATTGCATGAGCTCGACAGTTCCTACAGTTGAAGAAAAAGCAAAGGCCGACGCCGCCGCAAAGGCGCAGTCCGCCGCGATCGAGCGACGCCGCAGACGCCGCGCGAAGATTTCCGCGCAGGTGCACGTCAAGGCCGTCAATTCCCCCGAGCCATTCGAAGAAATCTGCATGAGCATTGATGTGTCGCGAGACGGCCTGCTCTTCACCGCCAAGCACGCGGGCTACTGGAAGGGCCAGCAACTCAGCGTCACGTTTCCGTTTTCCACCGCCGCGCAGGCGTTGAACACGCCCCAAGTGGCGGACATCGTCCGCGTGGCCGAGCTGCCCGGCGGGAAGTTCAGCGTGGCTGTGCAATTTCAGGCCGCGAAGTCAGCCGCGAAGTCCGACCGCAAGGGCGCGACGGGTCCCGCGATGGACGCGGGTCTGGCCGGCGCCGGAATTCCGGCGATGGAGAAGGCGCAGTCCGTCGTGCTGGCAGTCGAGCCCGATGCGCGAACGGGTGAAATCATGCGCAACATGCTCACGCAGGACGGATACACCGTGATCATCGTGCCGACGGCGCAGGAAGCTCTCGAAGTGCTGCGCACCACCACTCCCGCCGTGTTCATCGCCGAAGTCGAGGCGACGGACATGTCCGGGCATGACCTTTGCCTGATCATCAAGCGCAACGAACGCCTGCAGCGCGTGCCTGTGATCCTGCTGACGCGCTCGGCGCAGCCGGCCGATTATTCGGCGAGCCATCAATTGGGCGCCGTCGTCTGCATGGCCAAGCCGTTCCAGCCTGAGCGGCTGCAGCACGTGGTTCGTTTGGTAGCGCCGCCTCCGACGCTGAAGAGCGTGTACGGGGCCTCGCGCGTCGCCAGCAATAACATCGAGCGCACGCTGTAACAGCAGGTGACAGGTTTCAGGTCGTAGGTTTTAGGGGCGTCCGCCAGGGCGCCCTTTTTCATTTCATCATGTCTGTTTGCTAACCGACTCCGCTCGGAATGCCCGTCGGCAGGGAGTGGTGTGCCTCGATGACGTCGAATCCGGCGCGCGACACTCGTGATAGGATTGTCGGCGATGCACGACAAGTTTACGATCGGCTTGATTCAGATGCGCTCGACCAAGGACGCAGCGGACAATCTGTCGCGCGCGGTCGAGAAAATACGCGAAGCGGCGAAGCGCGGCGCGCAAATCGTCTGCATGGACGAGTTGTTCCACGGCGAATATTTCTGTCGCAGCGAAAACTCCGACCTGTTCAATCTTGCCGAGTCGTTTCCCGGGCCCACGACCGATGTGCTGACGGCCATCGCGCGCGAAAGCAAAGTCGCGATCGTCGCTTCCCTCTTCGAACGCCGCGCCGCGGGGCTTTACCACAACACCTGCGCGGTGATTGACGCCGACGGATCGTTCCTCGGCAAATATCGCAAGATGCACATTCCAGACGATCCGCTTTACTACGAGAAATTTTATTTCACGCCCGGCGATCTCGGATTCCCGACGTTCGACACGCAGTACGGCCGCATGGGCGTACAGATCTGCTGGGATCAGTGGTACCCGGAAGGGTCGCGCGCGGTGGCGCTGGGCGGAGCGCAGGTGATTTTTTACCCCACGAGCATCGGCTGGCATCCGGCGGAGAAGGCGGAATTCGGCGCAGCGCAGCTCGACGCATGGAAAACGATCCAGCGCGCGCACGCGATCGCCAACGGCGTGTACGTCGCGGTGGTGAATCGCGTGGGCTTCGAGGGCGGTCCGACCTCCCAGGCTCCCCTGATCGGGGCACCGGGAGCGCTGCCTGCGGCGGGCGCCCCGGCTTCGCATATGACCAGCGACACGGGCCTCGATTTCTGGGGGAATTCGTTCGTCGCCGACCCGTTCGGGCAGGTGGTGGCCGAGGCCGCGCAGGACAAAGAGGAAATTCTCGTCGTCGAATGCGACCCTGCGAAAAGCGAGGACACGCGCCGCAATTGGCCTTTCCTGCGCGATCGCCGCGTGGATGCGTACCAGCCGATCCTCAGCCGCTGGCTTGGCAAATGACGCCGCGCGCCAGATTCCGCGGCCGGAATTTGACTTTCGGTCGTAGGGGCGTAGCACCGCTACGCCCGGCAAACATTCTTGGCGACGATTCGCCGTTCCCCGTGAAGCCAGCGCCTTCGACGCCGTGCTCGTGGCTGCGGCGCGGCAATGCCGCACCGGGCGCAGCGGTGCTACGCCCCTACGACAGCCCCAGATATGGACGCTTGTGAAGGCAATTCACGCGACCTTGGCGGCTAAATCGAATTTTCGCATGCCCGCCGAATGGGAGCCACACGAGGCGACCTGGCTCGGCTGGCCGCACGAGCTGACCGACTGGCCAGGGAAATTCGCGCCGATTCCGTGGGCGTTCGCGGAAATCGTAAGGCACCTGACGCGCGTCGAGCGCGTCAACCTGCTAGTCGAAAACCGCGCTGCGGAATCGCGCGCGAAAGCGATCCTGCGAAAATCCGGCGCGGCGCTCGACGCGATCACGTTCTTCCACGTCCCCACCGACCGCGGATGGATGCGCGATTCCGGGCCGATTGGCGTGATGAACGACGGCGAAGCTGTCGATGATCGTAGCGCCGTCGTCTCGCCGGCGAATTTCGCGGGCGCCGAGGCAAGACAAAAACGCCGGCGGGATGCCGGCGCTACAACTGCTGGCGGTGCGCTGCTGAATTTCGCGTTCAATGGCTGGGCGAAATATGACGATTACAAGAGGGACGCGAAGGTCGTCCCGCGCGTGAAATCGAAGCTGAAGCGCCGCGTGATTCTGCCGGAGCACGCCGGGCGGCGCGTCGTGCTCGAGGGCGGCTCGATAGATGTGAATGGCCGCGGGACGCTGTTGACCACCGAGGAGTGCCTGCTGAGCGCAGTGCAGGAGCGCAATCCCGGATTCGCGCGCGACGATTACGCCGAAATCTTTCGCCGCTATCTCGGCGCCACCAACGTGCTGTGGCTGCGCAAAGGAATCGCCGGCGATGATACGCACGGGCACGTGGACGATCTCGCGCGCTTCGTGGATGCGTCAACGGTGGTGACTGCGTTCGAGGACGATCCGGCGGATGCGAATTACGAGCCGCTGGCGGAAAATCTGGCGCTGCTGAAAAGCATGAAGGATCAGGACGGCAACGCGCTACGCGTCGAAACGCTGCCGATGCCGGAGCCGGTGTGGTTCGACGGCCAGCGCCTGCCTGCGAGCTACGCGAATTTTTACATCGCGAACGAAATCGTGCTGGTGCCCACGTTCAACGATTCCGCCGACCGCATCGCGCTCGATAAGCTCGCGGCGCTGTTCCCCGATCGCGCGATCGTGCCCATTTATTGCCGCGATCTGGTCCTCGGCCTCGGCACGATTCATTGCATGACGCAGCAGCTGCCGCTCGGCAAATTCTAACCGCCCGCGCGACCAATTCTTCTCCCGTAGGGGCGCAGTCCGCCGCGACGGACTACGCCACTACAAAAGCGTCCCGCCACGGGGTAACTCTCGTGGAACCCTGTACTTGCGGTCTATTGTCACCGGCGCCGTCAGGGGACACGATAAAAGCGGAACGTCCGGCCTGCGCGTACAGAAGCGCTCTCAGGCGATAGGTTCTCGTCGGGGGACGAGATGCAAATGTCGCAAATTCCTACATACAGGAAGACGAAACATGCCTGACGCCGCGCGGATTGCACAGGCACAGGCCCTCGAGGTTCCGGTCACCCTCCAAGGGGCGAAGACCGCCGACGAGACGGGCCGCCGCGAGCTATTCACCGAGAACGCGACGACGACTCTCGTGTTTGACAATGGCGCCGTGCTGAATCTGCGGTCCAGGCTGACCGTTGGACAAGCTATTTTTATTCATAACGAGCAGAACGGCAGAGAAATCCTGTGCAAAGTGCTGGAAGCGCCTGCCGAGAACGAGCCGGGTTACACAGACCTCGAATTCACTGCCGCCGATCCCGAGTTCTGGAACCCGAGCGCTCCGCCGACTGCAGCCAACGCGCAGAGTCTCTCAGCCGCGGAGGCGATACCCGCAACAAACGAACGGCCTGAAGCGCCGGCCGACGACACGCTGGCGATGATGGGCGCGACCGCCTCCAAAATCTCGGAGTCGGCGATGACCGCGCCCGGGAAACAATTCGGCGCGCCTCTGCGTGAAGAACTCGTTCCCGCGCATCTGATGGTTCCGGAAGCCACGACCGTCGCGCTCGAGCCCGAGCCGAGCGCGGGGCCAACCACGGAGCCGACCGAACCAACCGGCGAACAGATTGACGCTGCACTGCGCCAAATGTCCGCCGCGCCCCGCTCTCCTGCACCGGCGGGAGCGGATGCGTCGCCTCACCGGGATAGCGGCGCGACGGGCGACCACGCCGAAGACGAAAAACATCTCAGCGCGATGATGGCGCGGGATGCCAGGCTCGCGAAATTCGCGGCGATAAAAGAAAAGCAAGTTGAGAAGATCCAGCGGGAGGCGGCATCGAAGGACGTTCCCGAAGGCGCATTACCGGAAGCCGACCCGCTGAGCGAGGCGGAGCCCGTCGTCCCGAAGATTCCTCTTTCGGTGAGACTCACGACGGGGAAAAACGCGGTTTACGCCCAAATCGCCGCGTGGGCTCTGGTCGCTGTAGCGCTCGGCTTCATATGGAACGCGGTGCGTGGCGTATTCGTACATGATGGCGGCCAGCCCGTCGCGGCCGCTCCTGTTCCGGCAAAACCAAAGGTGTCACCTGCGACGCAGCCGCCATCGGCGGGCCCGGCTCCTGCTGTTGCCGCGACCGCGCCGTTAGCCGCAGCATCACGGACCGCGCCGGCAAATGCCGTATCTGCGCCAGCTGCTCCCACCGCCGCGAAAGCTGCGCGTGCGAGTGCGGCATCCGTCAGAACCGGCACCGTGCAGATCAGCAATGCTAACCGCGCGCCCGTCAGTTCACCCGGTGCAGGGATTGAGGAGAATCCCGACGCCCTTGTTGCCGATACAGAGGCCGCGCCGTCAAAACCGCGAAAGCCGGCGGAAGCGGAAGCTGTCGCAATCATTCCCGCCAAGATTCTGTCGCAGCCTCAGCCGTCATTTCCCGCATGGGCCAATAGCCTCGACGTGGAACCAGTCGTAACGCTCGATGTGCTGATCGACGAAAAAGGAAACGTCGCGGAGACGAAAGTGCTGTCCGGTTCGCGCGCGCTGCAACGCGCCGCGGAACAAGCGGTCGGCCTATGGCAATTTGTGCCCGCGCGATCCGGCGGCCAGCCCGTCCCCACGCACGTGACCCTCACCGTCGAATTCCAGCGATAGCAGTTCCCGCGTTCACCGATCCCGCGCAGGTGTTCGGCCCACGAACCGCCGCGTGTTGCGTGATTCTTTTCTCGCAGGGCCACGATGTATCGTCCCCGGCACAGATTCTTGGCTGGGCGCTGCCCATTCAGCAATTTGAACCGTTCGGCGGTCGATGCTCCACGTGGCGAATGATCGCCAACGCCGCACCGGGCGTAGCAGTGCTACGCCTCTACGGCCGAACACCTGCGCCGGGTGCGGCGGCTTGCGCGGCTTGGCGCTGCTGCTTCAGCAGGAATTCGCGGTGGAACATGGCGTGGGCGCGCACATTTGCATAACCCAGCGGCGCCTCGATCTTCGCCACCTGCCCCGCATCCGACGTAAACCAGCGCATGCAGATCTCCAGCTCCGTGGCGTGGTTGTCCGCGAACTCGTCGGGCATGATCGTGGGCAGTGTCAGTTCGACGCCGGACGCGTCGTGGCGCTTCACCACGGGCGCTTCGCCGACCATCTGCGCGATTTCGCGATACTGCTTCGTGCGCGATTCCTCGTCCGGGATCACAAACTCCTCGAGGCCGATCATGCGCTTGATTAGCGCCATATTTTCCGGATGCGCCAGCACGGACTGAATCTGCGGATCAGGATTGCTCATCAGCTGCATCAGCACGGCGCGCTGCTGCGACCACAGCGTCGGATACTGCTCGTCCGTTTCCGGATAGCTGAAGAGATTTCCCTTCAGATCGGCGAGGCGAATCCATTTCGATTCGAAGGCAGCACCTGCTCCCAGCAGCGTCACCTCCACGTCGTTCGGGCGATTTCGCCGAAAGCAATCCACGGCGAGCAGCATGATATCGGCGTGAAAGAATTTCATTCGCCGCCAGACCAGCCCGATGCGCCCCATCGCTTGATCGCGCGCCATGGAATATCCAGCTGCGGTGTCGTTGTTGGTCATAGCGCCGCCGAATAGCGCCGGAAACGCGCCGGTAAGAAATTGCGCGATCGGTCCCATCAGATTCGCGGCGTGCTGCGCGAGGTCTGGCGGAACTTGCGCGGGCTCCGGCTGAAAAAATCCCGCGGCGAGCGATTGGCCGGGCTTCGCGCGCGCGGGGTAGTGCGCGCCGGGCTCGGCGGTCTGATTCTGCAGCGAATCGAAATCGAGCACTTCGCTATCGGCGTAAATCGGCGGGATGCCGTATTCGTAGGTCTCGATCTGCAAATTCGAGAGCGTGTTGAAACGCTCCTGGACGCTAATCAGCGAGTCGCCGAGCGCGGGACGCCCGCTCGACCCGTCGCCAGGCAGCGCGTGGAGCACGCGCCAGTGATCGTCCATATTTTCGTTGCGCGATTCGCAGTAGGTGTCGCCGGCGAAAGCGACGTACGCGCCGTCGGGAAACAGTTGCAGGAGCTCGTCGCGCAGCGCTTTGTCGTCCAGCGCGAAAAACGCCCAGGGACGCAGCCATGTGCGCTGAAATGTGATGAGATTCGGATTGAAGTCGCCGCCTTCGGTGAGCGGTCCGCCCTGCGATTGCGCGAGCCGCGCCAGGCGCTCGTATTCCTGCATGCCGTTGGCGACGGGCGAGCCGATTTTGTCCGCCGCGTGCGGATAGGCCGCGCGCAGCCGCGCCTGATGCACTTCCATGTTCCATTGGAGGTACGGATATTCGTGCGTGTCGTTGGCCCACGGCGGAGTTTTCAATTCGAGCCCGCCGACGATGGTGATCACCTCCTGGCCATTGGGCACGCGCAGCCGAGTTTGCGCCGCCGGCACGGTGATCGTTTCCGCCGCGACGAAGTCTTCTTCGGTCAACAACGCGCCGCATTGGGAACAGGTGTCAGGTTTCAGGTGTGAGGTATCACGGCTGGTATCAGCAGCCTGCGATGATGCGGTGGCATCGGCTCCGTTTTTCCCTGAAACCTGCGTTTCCTCCCCGCACTCTGGGCAAACGTACACGTCGCTACCAAGCCGCACCTCGCGCGCGGCAATCTCCGTCTCCGGGTGAAATCCGAAGCGCTGGCCGTCCACGACGAAGCGCACGTACGCGCCGACTTTGCCGTCGGTCCACAAATTAAACGCTTCCTCGACGATCAGGTTGCCGATGCGATTGTTGCGTTCGACCAGTCCCGCGACTTCCGTGGCGGCCTTCGCGGCGGCAACGTCCTCTTCTGCCTGCGCGGACGACGGGAAAAATCGCACGCGCGGCACGTCCTGCGAGAGCACGGAGACGAGTGACAGCCCAAACGCCTGATAAATATTGGTGACGAATTCGTAGCGCGGCATGTCCTCGACCGAGCTGTTGTTCACGAGCTTCTGCTCGAACGGCAGGTGCCAGTTCTGGTCGCGCTCGCTCCACCACATGTACTGCAGCCCGCGCCAGAATTGGTGCGCCTGCTTGATGCGCCGGATTTCCTGGCGGCGCGAAAGCTCCGACTCAGTCGAGAATTGGAACACGAGCCGGCGCAAAGCTTCCTGCAGCCGCTCGGTGAGCTGCTCATTATTCACGCCGAAGGGATTCGCCGGGCTTGCGCCGCCAGGCGCGTTGTCATCTCGAGGGCCGGCGGCGGCCCGAGGGATCTCCCTCGCGGCGCTGGAAGAGAGATTCCCCGCTTCGCTCGGAATGACACCGCGTGTGGATTGCGCCGGTCCTTCGACGGGAACGATCGCCGGATTCGCATTCGGTATGGATGTCGGTATGGGCATTCGTTTTTCTCGTTTGGTGCGTGTGATCCGGCGCTGCGGAAAATAAGGCGGCGGTTTTGCTCTCGTAGGGGCGTAGTCCGCCGCGGCGGACTACGCCCCTACCAAACCATACTCGGTACCCTACGACCCGGAATGCCGGGCCTGGCGCGAAAGAAGTGTTTCCACTACGACGACATTACTGCTAATCTTTCGCTCCTCTTTAGGCCGAAAAGACCGATTTCGACAGGAGCGTTCGCCGTGCTGACTTCTATTACGACTCGATGTTTCGGCTCCACGTTTGCACTTGCGGTGCTGCTCGCTACGTGCCTCGCGTCAGCGACAATCGCGCGCGCGCAGGGAGCCGCGGGAGCGGGAACCGGAAGCGGGACGATGCCGGTGTCCGCAACCATGCCCCCGCGGAACGTGCAGCCCGGCCAGACCAGCTCGGCGAACCAATCGGACCAGACGAGCACGTCCGCTCAGGCGACGGGCGCGAACAATCAGCTCCAAAACGCGCTCTACGAGCCAATCACGCCAAGCGAGCGCGTGGGCTGGGTCCTGAAGAACACGATTGAGCCGCAGCGCCTATTGGGCGACGCGGTTTATGCCGGAGTCGAAACCGCGGAAAACGATCCGAAAGTGGATGGCCCGCACTGGGACGGATTCGGCAAGCGAGCCGGCATTTTGCTCGCCGGCGCGGCGGTCAGCAACACGATGGAGGCGACTCTGGGTTCGTTCTGGGGAGAAGATCCCCGCTATTTTCGCGTGCCGGACGAAACCTTTGGCGCGCGCGTAAAGAACGTGATTAAGCTGACGTTCGTCGCTCGCGGGCGCGACGGAAATTATCATCTCGCCTATGCCCGCTACATGGCCATTCCCGGCAGCAACTGGCTGTCGAACACCTGGCGCCCCGATAGCCAGGCCGACAACACCGACGCCGCGATCCGCACGCTCGAAGGATTCGGCGCGCGCATGGCCAGCAACGCGTACAACGAATTCTGGCCCAGCGTCAGCGCTCATATTTTTCATCACGGCAATTAGCGCAGCCGGTTTTGCAACTCGGGCGCGACTTCGCACCGCAAAACGCCAGCGGGACGCTGGCGCTACACAACGTTGCCGAATAAGTGTCTGCAGCGTCGGCGTCCCGCCGGCATCCTGGCCTGTTAAATTGCGGTTTGAAGACGATGCCGGATTATTCGATGGTAATGGAGACGGTTTGGCCGGGGGCTAGGGCGATGGCGTTGGCCAGGCGCGCGCCACGGTCGTCGGTGGTGAATCCGAAGCGGCAGCGGTCGAATTGGACATTCTGCAGGTCGAGTTCCCCGCCTTCATAGCGCAGGCGCGTGCCGACGAACGTCACGTTGCGCCACCGAATCCCGTCGAGGGTTTGCGCCGCGCCGGCGATGGTCAGGTTGGCGACGCGAATGTTGTCGGAGAACGCGCGCGAGAACGGCGGCAGCAGAATTTCCGCGGTGTCCGGCATCAGCGTCGCGTCGAGGTAGCTTCCGCCGAACGATTTCGGACCGAGCGTCTGATTCGCGGACATTTCGCGTGGCGCGCTGATTTGAACGACGCCCGGGTTGGACACATTGTCCACCAAGCTCAAGGTTTGCTTCGGGCTGAGCGCCGAGCGAAGCTCCGCGAGAGAAATGCGCGCGAGCGTGACGTGCTCGAGCAGACGCGGATCGTCGGGGCGGTTCGTGATCACAGCGTCGAGCTGGGCGATCGCAGGCGCGAAGAAATCATCCGAAGTCGCGTAACCACCTTGCAGGCGCGCCGCGGTGACCAGCGACTCCGCGCGGTCAACCGCAATTTCCGCCGCGGTGAAATTCCCCGCCCCGGCGTTCTGCACGGCGATGTCGAGCGCTTCGGTAAAATCGCGCTGCCAGAGCGCGGCTCGCTCCGCGGCAGCCTGGGCCGATGACGGCGCATACGCCGGAGAATTTGCGCGAACACGGTCGCGGGCATCGTGCATCGTCCAGCGAACGCCGCGCCACGCGAGCGTGACGATCAGCACCGCCGCCAGCGCCAGAACCGTGTAGCGCACGTACGCCGGAGCGGACGCCGACATCGGCCGCCCTCTGCCGCGGTGCCGGTGATGCGAATGCCCGCCCGGTGCGTTCCACGCGCCCAAGTTCGCGATGCCTCCGGTAGGCATTCTAGACCATTGCAGCCGGCGAGGCGCGTGGGGCGAGGCGAAAGATGCCAATAACTCAGACGCGATCGCGCACGCGCACGGTCGTGTATATCAATGCACGGACGCCAGCGCCGCACCGGGCGTAGCGGTGCTACGCCCCTACGAAGAAAAGGCGCACGCGGGTCAGCGCTGCGGGGAATCTTTTGCGAGCGCTTTGCGGAGGAAATTCACGAGGTCGCCGTGATCGGAGAAGATGTGCGTTTCGGAAAGAGGCGCTGCGCCACCCGGTTGAGCGCTGTCGCCCCACGCGGAGAGCGGGCCCTCTCCCGCGGCGTTGGAAGAGAGATTCCTCGTCGCTCCGCTCCTCGGAATGACAACGGAGGCCGAAGGGGCAGCGCGATGGACGCGAGCGACGAAGCCGCGCGTGGAGCGGCCGGAATTCGATGGCACGAGTTCGGTCGCTTCGATCTCGATGTGATGAATCGGGCCGCCGGCCTGCGCGTCCGCCGCGTCTGCGGACGACGGATCCTCGGGGTCGGCGCTGTCGTCCTCGGGCGCGTTGGCAGAGGCGTCGCCGAAATTCTTGCGCGCCTGCTGCTGAAGCGCGAGCATCGCTGCTTCAGCTTCGCGCGCGGCCTCGAGCGCGTGGCCCATGATTGGATTGACGTGGTAACGCCCGCTGATGAATGGCATGGAACCTCCAAAGATATTGGCTAGCGACTAGAAAATCTGTGGCGCGGCGCAGCGATTCCTAAAAAGACTCTAGCCACTCGCCACTAGTCACTCGTCACTCGTCACTGATTTTTTCGCTGATTCCATTTCCAGCATGCGATTGATCTGGTGCCAGGAACGTCTGCGGAGCGGAGTGGGACGGGACAGGCTCCGCGGGCGCGCCGCGGCGCGCGTTCCCGGTGACGACGAAGAGAGGGAGGGATCATTCCGAGTCTCAGACTGTCGGGTCGGAGAATCGCTCGGGGCGGCCGTTTGGGGAGAGGAGGAGGTGGGCGCCGAGAGGGATTCGTCGCCGCCGCTGGAAAGCGTCGGAGACTCGGAATGACCGGCTGCGGGGGACGGCGCAGTGAAGGTCGGCAGAGGAATCGGCGGCATGCCCGCGATTCCAAGAATGGAATTCAGCAACGCGCGATTTTCCGCGCGGAGGCGCGAGATTTCGGCCTCCAGAGTTCGCGTGTAGCGCGTGGAAATAATTCGCCGCCACAATGCGTGAATCGAGGTCATTGATCGAATGGACTCCGAGGGACTTCTTTGTGACGGCGAGTTTGTGGAACGGCGGGTGCAGGTTTACAATCGGCTTACTCTGCGACTGCTTGCCGGACTCGTGATCCTGCTGGCCGCCAGCGTGGCCTTTCCTCAAGCCGCACCAAGTGACGATCCGCTGAAAGGGCCGGCCAAAACATATCAGAAATACGAGATACGTCCGGGAATTACGCTCGGTGTGCAATATTATTCGGATGGTCGAGCGTGCCACGCGGACATCACGCCGCTACATGGACCGACGTATCCGCCTGATGAGACCCCTCAAACGATTTCAATGAACACGATCAACAGTATTCCTGACGAGATACTGCCTGCAAAGACCTACGGCAAGAGAGTTGGCTTTCTTACGAGTTACATGTCGTGCGCATCGGTGGCCAGCCTCCGCGCAAATGGCGCGACAATCAAAATCACGGAGTGCCCACCACCGCTCGTGGAAGTCGAAGAGGTCGTGATTGATTTTGACCGGCCAATTTGCCATTCCGAGATCCATCAAAACAATTAGGACAAGGAGTCATTCAGAGGCGCCGACGGAGATCGCTCGCATTTGTGAGCGAGGCCGATCGCCGAAATACAGCCAAGGTCGTATGCCGGGCGTAGCGGTGCTACGCCCCTACGAAGAAAAGCCATTGCGCGCGTCGCCGCTCACCGGTTTCACCGGCGGCGGTGGGGGAACTTTACCGGTCCGGCGGAGCGGGTTTCCTCGATCTGCGCTTTGCGCGCCTGGATCGCGCGGACGGTGGGGTCGGCAGAGACGACGCGGGCGGCGAGGCGAGCGGCGAGCGGCATGCGACGGTCGCTCGATCCCCTGCCGTGGCGCACGCCGTATCGCGACTTCAGGCCGTAGCGCGCGGCGTCAGCGGGATCGTCGCCGTCCATTTTCTCGATGTCTTCGACGCGCGCCGAATCGCGCACCAGCGTCGGCAGCGTGCGCAGCAGCTCGATGCAATTGTCGGTGAGGACCCACTCGCCGGCGTCGAGCATCTGGTACATCAGCATCCATCCGCCGACGCGGTCGTCGTCGGCGGGCACGGGGCGCGGGAAGCCGGCGGCGGCGAAGATGTCACCCATCTGCTCGGCGATGGAGGCTTCGTCAGTGCGTCGCGCGAAAGCGTCGGGCGAGAGGTAGATCGCGTCAATTTTTTCGCGGGAAGCGTCTGCTCCGATGCTGCGGGCGATGATTTCGCGCGCGAGTTCGCGCGGCGGCGTGCGTCGCGTCACGTATTCGCGATGGGTCACGACGCGCGATAGCGCCTCGGTGGCCACATTTCGGGTGCCGTCGTAGGGGCGTGGCATGCCATGCCCGGCAAAAGAACTTGGCGAGGATTCGCCATTCCCCTGAAGATCGCCGACCACGACCACGCCCTCGTGCTCGTCACTGACGGTTGGCAACGCCGCACCGGGCACGGCATGCCGTGCCCCTACAAAACCATCACCGGATGGCACCGACCCGTGCCAGTACACCGCTGAAGGATGTTCGAATCCCCAGTCAATCGAGATCCAGCGCGGCCACCAAGACTGCCAGGTAATTGCCTCGGCGCGGACGACGTGGCGCGTGTAATCGAAGCGGTCGAAATATTGCCCGGCGAAGACGTCCCAATCGCCGTCGAGAAACGCGCGCCGCAGATGCGACGGCAGCGCGCGCAAAGTTTTCAGGTAATGCTCGTCGCCGGCGTAAATCGGATTGTCGGTGACGCGGGCGGGAATGAAATCGTAATCGGCCGGATCGTACTCGGCGGGATTTTCCATGCCCGGCGCGGGCTGCTTGTCAATCCACAGCGATTTCACCCACGCGTGACCGATGTTGCCGGGATTCGTCGCCGCGGCCATGCACGGAAACGCGCCGGGCACGGGACATCGGTTGCGGCTGGTGAGGAATTGCCACTGGCGCAGGGTGAAAAGCGTCAGCTCGTCCACGCCGATGAAGAGAAATTCGGCGCCTTGATACTGGTAGACATCGTGCTCGTTCTGGCAGTAGCCGAAGCGCGTGGTCGAACCGTTCGTCCACGTGACCAGATGCTTCGATTCCTGGAAACTCTTGTACAGCTCGCGCGGGACGTCACGGCGAAAATAATGCAGGAGGGTTTGCTCAAGCTCGGGGAACGTGCGGCGCAGCAACAGCGTGTTGGCGTTGGGCGTTTCGTCCGCCTGGATAATCGCCTCCATCAGCAGCGCTTTCGATTTCCCCGGCCCTGCGGCGCCGCCGAAGAGGCGGTATTTCGCCGGTGAGCGATGAAATTCCTGCTGCTTCGGGAAAGGCTCGTAGCCGAGCTGGATTTGTGGGCAGGCGACCGCGCAGGCGGGCTCGGCGGCGCCAGCGGGTTCAGCGGCGGGATCAGTCTCGGCCGGGCGTGCGTACTCAGCCGCGCGTGTGGCCTTGGACTGAACGTCTTGCGTCCACCGCTCGACACCGGATGTGATCGTGACCATGGGAAAGTGTGGGCCACAGAGTCACGGAGGCACGGAGAAAAAGCGTGCGGACCAGGTCTTTTGCGTTCGAGGATACTCTCTGTGACTCCGTGCCTCTGTGGCTAAGAAAGCGCGCGGATTTTCTGGCCGACGTAAAACGCCGCGGCGCCGCCGAGGAACGACGCGCCAATCGGGATGTGGTGCAGGCTGAAGACCGCCCCGAGCGTGAACGCGGCGATGCCGCCGAGTTGCACGATGTAGCCGATGGTTTTTCTGCTGGCGCCGCTGGAAGGCGCGGTAGTGCTCGTGGTGCTCGTGGTAGGTGCGGTCATGATTGCTCCTTGGCAATGCGCAAAATGGAAGATGGCGAAACCGAGAGGCGGCGAACCCAGTTGGTTTCGTAGGGGTCCGCCGCGTCGGACCCCTACGAAGAAACGCCGACGGCGAACCGCGTCGGGCATCGCGGCGACAAGGATCGTCGCCGGGCACGGCATGCCGTGCCCTACGAAAACGAAACCGCGCGAATCGGCGGGCGACCTACGCGCGCACGGGGCGGGCTACGCTGTGCACCAGTTGCACGACCACGGGCGCGTCGGAGTGGGGCGCGCGCGGCGGTTGGGACGCCTCGATCTGGCGCGACAGCTCCTTCAGCACATCCACGAAAAGCTTTTGGACGCCGCCCGTGTCAGCTTTCGGCGCTTTCAATTTCTTCAACACGTGCACGTAATTTCCGGCGATGGCGCGTTCGTCAATGCCGAGCTCGCGGAGCGCTTCGCCGATCGGGATGCGCGGGCCAGCAGGGCCCTCGCTGAGCAGCTTAAGATCGGAAGAAATCGGCGAGGACTCCTCCGGGGGCGCGGAGCCTTTGGGCGAACATGCGCGGTTCTTGCTCTTGCCCGCGCGGCCGGGCGCTTTTCGGTTTTTTGTCGGGGCGGCGCGCTTTCCGGCGGGCGTTGGGACGCTTTTTTCCTTGGGCATGGCGATATTCTTTCGTGTCGAGGAATCCCATCATCGCTCCGTCGAGCGCGTTGCGGTGAGCGGCGCAAAAGCAGTCGCCGCGCAGCGCGTCGCGGGCGCAGCGGTTCCACGTGACGGCGGACGGGCGGGACGGCACGAGAGCGACGCAGATGGGCACGGAGTTAGGAGCGAGGGCGGTTTTGTAGGGGGCGTAGTCCGCCGCGGCGGACCCCTACGAAAGACTATTTACGGAATCGTGATCCAGGTGGTGCAGACGCTTTTGCGCGACTGCTTGCCGTCGGGGCCCTGCGCGATCACGGAAATGAGGTGCTGCCCGGATTCGAAATCGAGCTTCGGGCTGGTGGCGACGATTCCGTGGACGAGGCCGACCGGTTTCGCGGGGAGCGGAATCGGAAACAGCATCGAGGCGTGGCCCGCGCCGGCGGAAATATCGTACGCGACAAACCGCTGCACGCAGTTCTGGGTGATTTTCTTGGTGCAGGCGCGAGTCACGCGGAAATCGTAGTCGAATGTAACCGTGACCGTGTGCGGCCCGTGCGAATTCACCGCGGCCGGCTGCGATGCGTCAGACGCGGCGGCGGACGAAGCCGGCGTCGGAGGCTGCGCCGACGCGGGCGGAGTCTGCGATGGCGATTGCGGCGCGGGCTGTCCGGCTGGCGGGGGTGGAGGGGAGCTCTGGGCCTGGGACGTCGCAGCGGTCGCAAGAAACAGCAACGCCGCGATCACACATACGCCGCAAGGTGACAATTTCGGCAGACGCATTCCCCCGGATTACGCTTCTGCCATGATACCGCAGATCGCCGGCCGACGATTCGCCGGACGCGCGACGCGTGCTAGAGGGTTTTGTAGGGGCGTAGTCCGCCGCGGCGGACCCCTACGACGAAAACCCCTTGCGTGCGAATGGTCGGCTCATTGCGCGGCGCTAGCCCAGGATTTGCACGATGATTCCGGCGCCACCAGTGATCGAGGACACCTTCGCGCGGATGAAATTGCCGCGGACGCCGGTTACCGTGCGCGCCTCGCCACCGGTGGCCGCGGAGGTGTCAATCGTCGCGTACTGCGCGTCCGAATCGGACATGGCGGTCTGCAGGACGATGCTGACGGCCGAGGGCGCTGTGCCGTAAATCGTCTGCCAGCGAATCGTGCGGCCGTTTTCCGGGAACCCGGCATAGCTCGGCAGAGCGAACTGCTGGCTCGCCTGGCCGGCCGCGGGCGCTTCGCTGTTGAAGGCCAGCGCGACGTCGCCGGGAAAAATCGAATACGGCGGAACCTGTGCGTTGTAGTTCGGCATGGTGTCTCCAGGAAAGTGGCGAACGATGAGTTGCGAGTGGCTAGAGGCGCGAAGAACGCAGCGAAAGCATTAGAGAAGCAGAAATTTGCGGGAAAGATAATTTCTTACAAGAGCTGCGCGGGCACACAACGAGGATAACGATAAAGTTTCTACGCGCATGCGATGCGCGTGTCAAGTGTTTATTCGTGTAAAGAAAAATCGTCCAAGGCGAGCGGCGCAGCGCGGCGGCAAATTCGTCGCGATTTCGTAGGGTCGTAGCACCGCTACGCCCGGTGCGGCATTAGAAACCGTGAGCCACGAGCACGGCGCGGCGGACGGTGATTTTGCGGGGAATGGCCCGAGCTCGCCAAGCACGTTTGCCGGGCGTAGTCCGCCGCGGCGGACCCCTACGAAGAGAAACCATCGTCGGAAAGGATGCCCGTCGCCAGACGAATTACTGCTGTTGCGCGGGCGCTTGGTTTGCCGAGGGTAATGATGGTCCGCTACTGCTGTGAAGGAGATGCATTGGGCGCGGGCGCCGAATCCGACGGCGCCGCGGGCGTTGCCAGCGCGGGGCGGAGGGTGAAATTGGCGCCGCGTTGGGCGTTTTCGTCTACCGTGCGCTGCAGGTCGAGCTGGCTGATATCAATCGAGGTTTCGCCGCCATAATTCGTGATGTAGTGCAGCTTGCCGGCGTCGAGCCAATAGCTCATCACTTCGTAGCTGGTGCCGTCCTTCAGGTAAATCGTCGTGGCGGATGGAGCGGGCGACTCGTTCGGGGCGGCGGTGACAGCCGTTCCAGCGGCGCCGCCGACGTTCGTCGAGGAATCATCGCCATTCGCAGGCGCGTTCGAATTTTCCAGCGAAGGATTGCGCGAGCCGTACGGACCGTAACCATTATCGTCGCCGGACGCGTCGCCGGAGAAAACCACGGGACCCTGGTCGCTCGAGCCGTCGTAGCCTGGACCGAAGTTGTAGCCTAATCCCGAGCCGAAATAGCCGCCGTAGCCGAAGCCGCCGCCAAAACCGCCGCCGTAGCCGTAGCCGAACCCGCCGCAGCCGAAGCCCTGGTTAAAGCCGAATCCAAGGAACGGATCGCAGCCGAAGCCGTTGCCGAAATATCCGAGGCCGTATGCGGGGCCGAAGAATCCGAACCCGGGCCCGAAAATAATTGGCGACGCTCCGGGCGGAAGGAAAACTCTGTGTGGCGGCAAAGGGCGCGCGACTGTCGCGGGCGTGCGTGACACCGCTCCGCCGATTAGCGTCCGACTCGCAGCAGAAGGCGCTGCGGCCGCTACGCTGTTGCCGCCGCGCGAAGACGAATCCTGCCAGATTTCGTGGCCCTGCCCGGAAAAGCTCAGCGGGCCGGAATGCACCGACTCGGGCTGCCATGCATGGGATTCAGATGGCGGAAAACCGATGACGGAAGTATGCGGCGCGGAGGTCCCGCCGTGGAGCTCAAATGCAGCGGTCGAACCCGAAGACGCGGGCGCGCCGAAAAGCGATGGGTGCGCGGTTACGCCGCCGGTCCTTGCACCTGTAGCGTTCGAATTTGTTCGCGCGGATGTCGCGACGGGAGGCCTCGAGGTTGTGACCGGCGCGGATCGCGTCGCAGGCGCCGCATTGGAATGCGAAGCCGCGGGCGCGGACGCGTGCGAGCCGCCGCCGAATCCGCTGCCTCCCATATGACCGCCGCCACCACCGCCGCCCATGTGCCCGCCACCGCCGTGCTGCGCAAACGCCACGGAGGGCGCAAACACAACTACGGCTGCGGCCAAGGCTCCGACGAGAATTTGTGTGGCGGCCAAACGGTATGGATTCGAGAGGTTCATTTTCGCACCTCGCTGACCCCAGCAGAGGCAATCGCTGCGTTTCACTGATTCTACATCATTAGACGCTCCCGCGCACCGCCTGGTTGCAGGTCAGCAAAGGCCACAGAGACACGGAGCAACGCGGGATCGGGAATGCCCGCCGGCGCAGGGGTTTCGGGCCCTCCGTGGCTCTGTGTCTCTGTGGCCAATCGGCTATACTGGCGCGCGATGGTGCCATTCCTACGATTCGGGCCGATCCTGGTGCCGACGTTCGGGCTGATGATCGCCGCGGCGATGGTAGCGGCGTACTACGTCCTGCGCGCGGACATGGCGCGGCGCGGGCTGGCGCCCAAGGACACGACGACGGCGGAGATGTTTGTCGCGGTACCGTCGCTCTGCGGAATCGTTGGCGCGAAGCTTTATCACGTGCTCGAGACGCCGCGCGAACTCTTCGCCGACCCGTTCGGCCAACTTTTCAGCCGCTACGGTCTGGCGTGGTTCGGCGGGCTGATCGCGGGATTCGCGGCGTTCGTGTGGCTGGCGCGGCGGCACAAATTTTCGCTGCTCGAAGTGTTTGACGCGGGCTCGGCGGCCGCGGCGCTGGGCTACGGCATCGGCCGCATCGGGTGCCTGCTTTCGGGCGACGGCGATTACGGCATCCCCACCACCCTGCCGTGGGGCATGAGTTTTCCGAACGGCCTTGTGCCGACAACCGACCGCGTGCATCCCACGCCGATCTATGAGTTCATTGCCGCGTGCGCGATCGCGTGGATCCTGTGGCGGCTTGGCGCCCAGCAGATGAAGTCTCGCCGCGAGACGGACTCGCTGCGGCCGGGCAGCGTCTTCGCTGTGTATCTGATCCTCACGGGCGTGGCGCGATTTCTGGTGGAGTTCATTCGCATCAATCCTCGATCGTTCCTCGGATTGACGAACGCGCAGGCGGCGAGCGTCGTCTCGGTGATCGTAGGCGCCGCGCTGTGGTGGCACGTGGCGAAGAAATCGCCGCGGCCCACGGTTTCGTAGGGGCGTGGCGCGCCGCGGCGCAGATGCTTGGCGAGATATAGACAATCCAGCTCGTACCGCGATTCGCCTGTCATTCCGAGGAGCGCAGCGAGGAGGAATCTCTCTTCGCGTTGCCGACCGGCGATGCCTTCACACGAAGAGATATCCCTCGCTCCGCTCGGGATGACAGCTCTCAATTGGGTGAGTCTCTTTCAAGCATGGCGTGACGGGCGAATCCGTAGGGCTGGCGTCCCGCCGGCGAGACGCCGGAGCTGCAAGGCTTGTGTTCGCGCGAGTGGCGAGATCTCGCCAAGCATGTTTGCCGGGCGTAGTCCGCCGCGGCGGACCCCTACAAAACCATCCACGATTCCCGCGGCGGCTGGTGCTTTCCCTCGCGGATCAATGTCAGGAATTGATTTTTGGCATGCGGATGGCGAGGAGGCCGTCCGCGACGACCGCGATAGAGCTGGCGGCGTTTACGTCGGCGGGCAGTTCCATGATGCAGACGGATTTCGATGGCGGGCGATCGTCTTCCATGTGCGGGCCCGTTCCGCGCCCCGTGTCCGAACCCGCTTCCCAGCGGCCACTTACTTCTGCGCCCCGCGCTTTTCGGCGGCGGACGGACGGGCCCACAGCGGAGCTCTGCGTGACGTCCGGGTCGTTTTCCGCTCGGCGGGTTTGCGGGGTAAGCGAGGGCTGCGCCAGAATTACCAGCCAGCGCGATTCAATGCCGATTTCCAGGCGCGCGGCGGTGGCGTCGGGAATACTAGCCATCGCGTAGACGAACTCCGTCGAATCGTGCACGTTGATCGTAAAATCCAGCAACAATTCACGCTCGGCGCGAACCCAATCCTCAAGTTCCCCGCCTGGACTCAGCCCCCGCGCGAGAAAATTTTCATAGGCGCGACGCGCCACACAATCGTAAGCCTCGAGCAGGCAGTCGGTCAGATCGGTCAGGGCCACGCATTCGCGCTGCGGCTTTCCCGGCCCGCGCGATATCCGTTTGCGGATGGCGTTGCGGCCACCCGCAGGTGAGTCCACGACAGCGTACGTTTTCACGGCAGCGCTCCTCTCCTTCACAGACTTCAAATCGGCACGTGATCCCTGTCTCTGTACTTGCGCCGCGTCAGTATTGGGCGCTGAGTGGTCGCTGAGCCCGGCAATGCGGTCACGGGCCGCAGCGATGTCCCGGACTGAAACGCGGCCATGGCCCGCAGCACCGTCGCTGTCGGGGGATGCGCATTTGTCTCGTGCCCAAGAGTCGTCGCGTGCCGGGGAGTCGCCGAGTGCATCTGAACGGCGCGCGGGCCCGCGAGCGTTGAATTACTGGAGACGGCGCTCGCATTGTCACCAGCGCTTCTAAGCAATAATCGTTCCATCTCCGCTTCGAGCATTTGCGCGTTGAGCGCGCGCCTTCCCAGCACGGAGACGCCGCGCTCGACAACCGGCAGCCACAGGCAGCTTTCCGAAAGCGCCACGCCGACCAGCAGCGTCCGCGAGTGCCGCTCGATCGGTGCGGCGACGTCGTAGCCGCGGCCGTCCGGAAGAGTCTCCGTGGCCAGCACGATATCGAAATCGAATGTCTCCAGCAGGTCCTGCGCTTTTTGTACGGTCAGCACCTGACGCGATCCCCATCCTCGATCGGAAAAACGCCGGAGAATCTCGACGGTGCCGGCCGAAGGCGTTCCAACCACTAGAATTCGCATTGCGATTACAGTCATTGTGTTTCTTCCTTCCGCGCACAGCGCCCGTAATCCCAACGGCGAGCGGCGCTCACGCGCCATCGCCTCGGTCCTTGGGGAGTGCGGTTCGTCCTGCGCGAATGGCGAGGGCTCGCCAAGTTCGCTTCCCGGGCGCCCGGCGATGCCTTCTCACTCGCTCCGCTCGGAATGGCAGCTCTAAAGTGGGGCGACTCATTCGCAAGCACGTTAGCCAGGAATCCGCCGCGAGAGATCATGCCCCGACAAAACCACAGCGCGTTTCCTTCCCGAGTATGAATCTGAACCAAATCGGGAACCCGCAGGAGAACCGAAAATGCACCAATAATTCCCGCGCATGCCCTGATGTCTATATCGGGAAGCTCGGGCGAAACGTTAGCGAAAATATTGCCTTCCAGTCTTGCGGAAAACGCAGCGTTTCACTACGCATGGTTCGACAGGAAACACTACTGCATTTGACTTGCGGGACTTGCCAATACACTGCGTACCTCTTCGCCCCGGTTAAGCTGTAAGTTACTTGACGACATGATAGCGAGCGAGCTACAGTATCGCCCTGTTATGGGATGGCGCCGTGGGCATCTTGCCGCAACTGGATATCGCGACAGTCGCCGCGAGGCGCCCGATCGAGGGGTCAATATGAAAGACAAGGCCAAAGGCCCCGCAGAGAATCCTGAGTCCAGCCGGCCCGAGTCGCCGCTGCCGCCCGCGCTACCCTCCAGATATTCCAGGCCGTATCGAGTGCTCGTGGCGGACGATCACCCCGTGGTACGGCGCGGGCTGCGGGCAATGCTGGAATCGCAGCGCGGCATCGAAGTTTGTGGCGAGGCCTCCGACGGCCTCGCCGCCGTGGACCTGGTGAAAAAGGGCAAGCCGGATCTCCTCCTGCTGGACCTGACCATGCCGGAGATGAACGGCCTGGAGGTCACGACGGCCGTGCGGGAGTGTTCGCCGGAAACCGAGGTGCTGATTCTGAGCATGCATTTTTCCGAGGAGCTTGCGCGCGAAGTGCTGCGCTGCGGAGCGCTCGGATACATGCTGAAATCCGACGCGGATGCGGAACTGCTCGAGGCGATTGATCGCGTCCGGCGGCACCAGCCGTTTTTCACCAGCAAGCTGGCCAGCGCCATGGCGCAGAACTTCATGGACGGGACGCCGGAAGCCGGCGTGGACGAAAAGGGTAAGCCCGCTTCCCCGCTCACGGACCGCGAGGTTCAGGTGGTGCAGTTGCTCGCGGAAGGAAAGAGCAACAAGGAAGTCGCGGGGACGCTCGGAGTCTCGACGCGAACGGTCGAAAGCCACCGGAACCACGTCATGCACAAGATGAATTTTGGAAGCTTCAGCGAATTAATCCGCTTCGCGGTCCGCAGCAGCCTAGTCGCGCCGTAAGTAAACGGTTTTTCCCCGTAGGGGCGTAGTCCGCCGCGGCGGACCACACCCGTGCAAAATCAGCTGCCGATGGTCATGGATGGGAAAACGCGCCATTCGCGGAAACGGCCCCCACGCTTGACGCGATGGAGGCCGTTCGATTGCGATATTTCGTTACCCTGGGACTCGTGCAAAAACGCCGGCGAGACTCGGGCGCTACGACTTCCCGCTAGGCTTTTTTGGCGGTTTTGCGCCGGCCGCGGCGCTTCGTTGGACGCTCCGTCGGCGGCTCGCCGATCAGTTCCGCGCTCCAGATGGAGGTGACGAATTTCTTCATGCCGTGGTTGTCGAAATCAATCGTGGTGCGTTCGCCGTTTGATTCCGTGACGACGCCAAGACCGTATTGGTCGTGACGAATAGCCTGGCCCTCAACGAGAGTCTGCACGTTGCCTCCTGGGATATCGAAAAAGCGATGAAGTCCTGACAGGTTCTAGAGGGCGGTGACGCGCTCGGCCTGCAAACCCTTCGGACCCTGCTTCACTTCGAACTCGACGGCCTGTCCTTCGTTGAGGCTCTTGTAACCCTCGGACTGAATCGCCGAGAAGTGCACGAAGACGTCCTCACCGGACTGGCGCTGGATGAACCCGTAACCCTTTGCTGCGTTGAACCACTTGACTGTGCCCTGTTCTGTAGCCACGATACTGCTCCTAATTAATTCATAAGACGACGGTTAGTCGCCCAGAAGGCTATCTGGTGCCCCCGCTTGCCTGGCCCGCCAAAAAAAAGGCCGTCGGACACCTGCCCGGCAGCCTTGTGAGACGCGTCAAAAGCGACACAAGAGCAACAAACGCATAGAGATAATACCACGGATTAGAATCGAAAACAACGGGGGGTCAAAACCCGAAAATCGCCCCCGAAAAATGCCCGCCAAAGCGTTCGGTTTCCCTTCGTAAGCGCACGATATTTCGTGCCGGTATAAACCACTCCAAATTTGTCGCCGCGCCGCGCCGGGCCGGCATTTTCTTCGTAGGGTCGTAGTCCGCCACAGCGGACTACGACCGGCAAACGCACTTGGCAGGCTGTCGCCATTCCCCAAAACACGACCGCCCGCGACGATGTACTCCTGGTTAATTCGAGGCAACGCCGCACCGGGCGTAGCGGTGCTACGCCCCTACAAAACCATCCGGAATCTTTCGCCTCGGCGCGTTACGAGGGCTGTAAACCAAACGCTTCGGCGAGGAGCTCGTACGATCGCCGGCGGTCGGCGTGCTCGTGCGTCATTGTGGTGATCATGATTTCGTCCACGCCGCCCTGATCGGCGAGCGCCGTGAGCTGCGCGCGGACCTTCGCGGGCGTGCCGACGAAAGAGCGATCGCGATTCATCTCGACGATTTGCAGTTCCTCGGGCGAAAACTTGTAATTCGTGGCTTCCTCGATGCTCGGAAAGCGCCCCATTTTGCCGGAGCGGAAACGCAGCAGTGTAAGCGCGAGCGGACGCGAGAGTTCCTCGGCGCGCGCGTCGGTTTCCGCGCAGACCACCGATACGCCGATCAGCGCCTCCGGCTTCGCCAGAAATTCCGACGGCCGAAAATGGTCGCGGTAAAGACGCAGCGCGCCTACGGCCGGCCACGGCTGGATGTGGTGCGCGAACGCGAATCGCAACCCCATCTGCGCGGAAAGCTCGGCGGAAAAATCGCTCGAGCCGAGCAGCCATATGTCCGGCATGGGGACGTCGTCGGGCATCGCGCGAATGCGTTCGAGCGCATGCCCCTGCGGAAAGCCGTGATCGAGGAACGCCAGCAGGTCGTTAAGGCGCGCGGGAAAATCGTCGGCGCCGAGCAATTCGCGCGAGCGTCGAAGCGCGAGCGCGGTGAGCGAGTCCGTGCCGGGCGCGCGCCCGATGCCGAGATCCACGCGGCCGGGATGCAGCGCCTCGAGGACGCGAAACGTCTCCGCCACTTTCAGCGGCGTGTGATTCGGCAGCATCATTCCGCCGGAGCCGACGCGGATCCGCTGCGTGACGTCCGCCACGTGGCCGATCATGATTTCCGGGGCGGAGCTCGCGATCAGCGGCGTGTTGTGATGCTCGGCGAGCCAGTAGCGTGTGAAGCCCAGCCGGTCGGCGAGCTGCGCCAGGTCGAGCGTGTTGCGCAGCGCTTCCGCGCTCGTCGAGCCCGACGCCACCGGCGAAACATCCAGCACGGACAGCCGATAGGATTTTCCCGCGGGCATTGGTTCCCTTCTCCGAGACGATTCGCGCGGCGATTCGGGTAATGCGCGCACGACAATTGTTACACATCGGAGAAGCGCAGGCCACGGGCGCAGTGTTCGTCGCGCCAGTTCGTGGCGCCAGCGTCTTGCTGGCGTTTTTGTCGTGCGCGCGCAGGAGTAAAAACCGCCGGCACGATGCCGGCGCTGCGAACCGCACGCCCGTGCCCGGAATTTACTTCGTCGGGGCGTAGCGTTGCTACGCCCCTACAAAACCGACACGAATCGTTCGCGGCGTCTCGCGCGCGAAGCGCTGGCGAATGAGCCGGTACCAGGAATACGATGGTACGGAAGTACCGCTAAAACGCGCGACCCCGGTACTGCCAGAATGTAACTTTGCCTCTACTGCTTCGGCAGCCTGCCCCCTGCTATTGTTTCTCTTCGGACACGCACGCCACGAAGACGAGGCCCATCAGAATGAGCGACACGTTTGACTTTTCGATCCCCGACCAGAACCACAGCAACAATCTGCGCGCTGACAATAGCTCCCCGGATGCAACGGGCCAGGCGCAGCCGTGCCCCGAAAACGGTTCCGCGGCGCTGAATTCGACAACCGATGGCGCAGCGGGCGCCAAGGCATCGCCGGGCGAACGCCGCAGCCGGCGCCGCGCGCTGATTTCCGCGCCCGTGCGCGTCCGCAGCGTGGACGTCACCGACGGCGGCCCCGACGAAATTTCGACGACCCTTGACGTTTCCCGCGGCGGCGTGCTTTTCGCGACCAAGAGTCCCAGCTTTGAAGTCGCCATGCCGGTGATGGTCACGTTTCCTTACAGCAAGTCTCAGGTTGCGGTGCAGGCCGAACAGACGGGCCGCGTGGCGCGCGTCACGCAATTGCCGGACGGCCGCTTTTCCGTCGCCGTCGTGCTGCGATCCGGCCCCGGTGACGATTTGGTGGACGCGGGCGGGCGCAAGCTCGACGCGAATGCGTCCGCGGAAACTTCCTACTCGTCCGAGCTCGTCGCGGAAAAGCCTCTCATCATCGCGGTAGATAAGGACCAGACTCTGCGCGATTCGCTGAAAGCGTATCTGACCGGCGAAGGCTACGAAGTGATCGTCCTCGCCAGCGCGGAGGAGGCGCATCATGCGCTGGAAATGTTTACTCCCGCACTGCTGATTGCGGAAATTGAGGGCGACGATCTGCCGGGCTACGAGCTTTGCGCGTACGTAAAGGCCACACCGAGGCTGCAAACCGTGCCGGTAATGCTGATGACCAGCTCGGCGTATCCGAGCGATTACGCAAACGCCCATTCGCTGGGTGCGGTCGTATGCATCGCCAAGCCGTATCGCCAGGAACGCCTCGGGCATGTGGTGCGATTGCTCGCACCCACGCGCCAGCACAAGGAACAAACCGGACCCGCGCGTCCCGGCGACGCCTCACGCAAAAGCTGCAACGGCAACGCCACGAGGAAATCGGTCGGCTACTCGCCCAATATCCGCCTCCGCCCAGGCTGGTAAGCCCTCGGGCGCGATAACGCGCATCAGCACACGCAAGCCCGCACCGGGCGTAGCACCGCTACGCCCGGTGCGGCGCTACTCCGAATCAACCATGAGCAATGCGTCTCGGGCGTGAATCCACATTCAATGGCGAAACCTTGCCAAGCATGTTCGCCGGGCATAGTCCGCCGCGGCGGACTACGCCCCTACGAAGAAAATTCCCACAAACGCGAGCCAGCGCAAACAAGCACACGCTCGGAGAAGACCTAAAATCTTATGGCGCGGCGCTGCCATGCAGCGATCCTCCTGCCCCCGCGCCCGCTGTTAACCCTGTGGGCGCACGAAACACTCGCCGGGGCGCGCGCGGGCGTCCTTCCCGGTAAAATAGGCCTATGAAATGCCCGAAATGCAGCGCCGACGCACGCGACATCGCGCGATTCTGCCCGCGATGCCATGCCACGCTGCGTTACGAATGCCCTTCGTGCAAACACGAACAGCGTCAGGGCGGCCAATGCGAAAAATGCGGCGTTGATTTCCTGAAATATATCAACGCGGTCGTCGCGGGCAAGAAAATCGAGGCCGACGCGGCTCACGATCGGCTGGAACAGCGTTCGAGCCTGATGAAGAATCTCCTCTTCGTGCCGTTCACGCTGGGCATTCCCCTGATTCGCAACTTGCTGCTTGGATCGCGCAGAGACCGCGAAACTTAAGCGACATCTGGCTCCCTCGACGTCCTGGTTGCGCCAAGCTGGTTCTTGTACCGCCAGCGTCTCGCTGGCGTTTTTCCGCGCATCGTTTCCCGCAACAGAACCGCCGGCGACACGCCGGCGCTACGAAACGCGTGATCACTCCGGAGTGTACTTCTGCGAGGAGCGACCTACCGCGCATTGAAATATCGCGACGGCGGATACAGCCCCGTGCGCGAAAATTCCGCACCGATCGCCCGCTTGACCTCGCGATACCAGTAATCGAACGTTCCCTCGGCCACGCCCACCAGACGAATCGCGCGACGGTATTCCGCGCCGCGCAGGAAATACACGTTGAAAAGTTTCAGCCTCCCCTTCCATTCCGGCCGGCGCAGCGCGTGACGCCCGATGCGTTCGAAGTCCGCGACGTAATCGCACGCCCGGGCGCGGTCCGGCCGCCACAGATATCCCGCCGAAGGCTTCTCGAAATCCAGCGAACGCACCGAGCCGGTCGAATCCGCTAGCCATTCGCGCAGCCCGCGGTAGCGGCCGTGGCACGCGTCGAATATTTCCGTGGATTTCATATTTGAGATCAACTCCTAGTGGCGAGTGGCTAGCGCCTTGGCTAACGCGCCTGCCCCCCAGGTCGTCGCCGGTTTGAAATGGGCATGGCATGTCATGGCCGGTGCGGCGCCGGGTGCCCTGATACGAACCTGGCGATCGCGCATTCGAGACGGCTTCGTAGGGGCGTAGTCCGCCGCGGAGGACTCCCTCGGGATGGCGATCCTGATCGGATCGTCAATTATCCTTCGGAAGCTTCGGCGTGTCGGTGAGCAGCGCGCCAATCTCCCACGCATTATCCGAGCGCGTGAGCTCTTCCTCGACAGCAACGAGGCACGCATGAAAGCACTCGCGCCAGCCGATCAGATATCCGCGCGCATATTCGTCCGCCATGCGCTCGCGCTCGCGGTGTGTGCGCTGCATCTCGAACACCTGCGTGCACTCGATTTCCGGCGCGCGTACCGCCACGCGCAAGCGGTAAACGAGCTCGCGCACACCGCGCAGCACCCAATGCAGCGGCGCCGGGTAATACACGCCGATCCGGCGGCGCGGCTCGTACCACGCCATTCGCCATCCGCGCGGGATCATTCCCCCGTGCCCTACTTCCCTGCGCAATCGCATTTTTGAACGCGCCTTCATGAACGTGGAACCTCCGGGCCGCTGCCTACGGCGAGTTCGCGCCGAATCGCTTCCTCGCGTTCCGCACGCATCAGTTGTTGGTGCAGGCGCGCTTCGAGGAAAAATTTGTTTTGGTGCTGGAGATGCGGCGGGGCCGGGAAATCAGGCCTCGCGCCTCGTCCGGGGTTCTGTGTTTGACCTAAACCGGAGGAATTTGCAGCTGGGGCTTGCGCTGGCGGCCGTTGATTTTGATTTTCTCTGTGGAAATTCCTGCGCAAACCTACCGGTATTGTTCTTTCTTGTGATCTTGCTATAGATGAACTACCTATCCCGCCCGCAGTCTGCTGATTCCACGCGGGATTCAACCCATTTGGTACGCGGCTTTGCGTGACGCCCCCCGAAACTTTGCGTACCCCGTACGCGGAATTGCGTCCACCTTGTGGAAATTTCTTGGCCTTGGTGATGCGCACAATTACTCCGGCCGGGGCCGCTTCCGTCTCGATGTAACCGTGGCGCCGAAGCGTGTGCATCCAGCGCTCCAGCGTTCGGCAATTAAATCCTGTCTCTTCCTCGATTTCTCGATAGCTGATCGGAGTGCCGCCCAGGACCCAACCCACATCACCGTGTTGATGTGTCTGCCGCAGGACGAGCCATCCGTAGAGCCACAGCGCCGCGCCCATCCGCCGATGGTGCCGCGCCTCGAACAGCACCCCGCGCAATCCGGCGTTATAGTCTTTGCCTCTCATAAACTGACCGCCGGGAGCTGGCAGAACACCAACGATTTCCTGCGCCCGAACTCGCCGTGCGTCAGCATTCGCCGCAGTAAGGAATACGTACTTCCACGTACCCGCGAGGTGCGTAGTCTCTAACTTCTAAGCGCATTACCCGCGTCACAGGCGGGCTCTTCCGGCAGAAGCCGCAAACCGGATCTCCGTAGTCGTCCGTGTAGGCACCGTGAACTCGTAGGGCGCTCCGCAACTTGCGTTCGTGGTGCCACCGCTCGCGATTCTCGCGTTCATACGCCTGATGCCTCGGGTCGGCGCGCCAATGGCGCATGTAGAGTCGGTTGTACCTGCGGCGCTTTTCAATCAACGCCTTCTCCGCTCGTTCCGCGCGCCCGTGATATCCCAGGGAGATGGCCGAGAAACGACTGCAGTGCATTGCTGCCTCCCACCGCCTCAGTTCGTTTTCGTTCGCCGCGGTACTACTACTCGGGTACCATTGCGCTAAGTAATCTCTGTGTTATTCTGCGCCGTACCTTTCTTTTCTCCTGCTCTTGGAGATCGACGTCACCGGAGGCATTTTCATGGGCGCTGCCCGTCCGCCGCTCAAATACTTGGCGACCTGTTCGCAGATGTCGCTTGAATCGGTGGAGCTGTCGCGCTTGAACCTTGCGGCGAATCTGCGTAAGGAATTTCAGGAAGTCCTGGACGAGTGGATTGACTCCGAGGTTGATGCGCAGCTCGCGCGCTCGATTCTGGAGTGGCGGCGCGAGCAGGACATTGCGGCGAGCATGCCCGCGCTCGAAGCTGCGAAGCCCCCTCAATTGGAACAGCTCGCCATCGCATTTCTTCCGGAATGCTCCGCGCTGCCGGCAGGTGATGCGGTTGAGCGCGATAGTCAATCGCTGCCGGAGGAAATACCGTCGAGGCGTGATGATTCGCCGCGCGACTCGGTTTCCGAATACAGGTCGCCCGTGCGTCTCCGCGATGACAACGCCCCGATGGTAGGTAAGGAGTCCCGCTCGATCGCAGTCCTCGTCCCTTGCTCGACGTCGCTCGCGAGAGCCGCGGCGGTGAATTCGGGCGCCGCCCAAGGTCTCGTCGAGCCGCTTTCCGGCAAACTGCAGGTCTATCGAAAGACAATTGCCTCGCCGAATGGCGCGCGAAAAACCGGGAGCAAACCGACCCCGATCCTCGCCGCGGAGAGCCCCTCCTGGGCCGTTCACATGCAGGCAGAATGCGCGGCGCAATATTCCCGCGTGCGACGGGCCGGATGACAGGGCCGTGCGCCGAGGCTGGTGGTCCAACGAGCCCGTGCTCAGCTCCTGTTTCGAGTCGCTCGGGCGCGCCGTCCTCACTTGAACGCGCCCCCTGATTGAAGTGCTCGAAGCGGTGACGCCAACCTCGTCCGCCGGCCCTGAATAAAGCGCGCAGCGCCGCCGAGCGAGCACCACCGTCGCGCGCGCGGAAACAACGGCTCCAGCCCCTGCGATCCCGTTCTTTGATCGCGTCCCGGGAGCTGTGAAATGGCTAGCGGTCGTTCCATCGCCGGGCAGCCCACGCCGAGGGCGCATCGTGAAGCTTTTAGGCATCGTTGAAACCGCTGTGACAGGTTTTCGCGGCTTTGACAGGCCATCGTTGTCGCTCGATCGAGCGGCACCACCTCGGCGCGCTCGCGCGATTCGCGTCGGACTCGTGCCGTCGCCATCTCTGGCAGCGAATTCGGCGATGCCGTGCCACGGAACGCTGCGATCGCATTGCCGATGCCGATTCGCTGGCGCTTTTCGACTACGTGCCATGGTCGTCGTTTCCATCAGTCGTACTCCGCAACGCAAATGCCTGATCGCCCCGCCTTCGTTAACGTCACCACGCGAGTCAATTCCCTCGCTTCCGCTCAGTCACGCACTCCGGACACGTCGCCAGAGACGGGTGCGCTTGCCGTCCAAATGTCAGTGCCGGCATGAACCACCGCGCGTGGCGCAAACCGCATTGCGCAAAGCGACTCCACACCGCTACATACACTGACAGCTTCACCAAATGCTCCAATCGCGGCGCTACCCGCTCCGAAATGACAGCTGCACTCTGCTCCGATCATTTCGCCACCGCAGCGCCCCACGAATCGGACGAAGCGCCCAACAAAAACCGCCACCGGAGCTGAGGCCCAAATCCAAGTGCTCCGCGCGGAGCGCCTTCCAATGCGCCCCGTCTGTCGCTGCGGGTATTTCGCGTGCAGCGCCCGAGAGAACCGCCGCGCGAGCTCCAGTTGCGACCCCAGTACGCGGCGCCGAGTGCCCTCCGATGCGCTGCGTCTGTCGCAGCAAGTGATCGGCCGCAGCACGCGAAAAAACCGCCACGGGAGTTCCATCTTCGACCCGCACAAGCATCGCCAGGCGTTCTCCAACGCGCTGCATCTATCGCAGCAAGTATTCCGTGCACAGCCTCCGAAGGACTCACAGGTACCGCACTCTACGAAGCCGCGCTCAGGGGGATACACTCGCCGTTTGCTCTCGCCGTACGCACCCTCGATGCCACGTTCCCGTTTGCTCCCGCAGCAGCGAATTTCGCAGCGTCGAGCGCTTGCACTCTCACTTTGTACTTGGCATGGCCACCCGCGAGGTCGCCTTCCCGCTTGTTGGAGCAGTGCTGAATTTCACCGCAATCATCGCTCGTCCCCCGTGCAGCGCTTCGGCATCAGCACTCGACGTTTGCGCCTGGGGTCGGCAATCGCGAACCCCACGTTCCCGCAGGCACCGCGCTAAGCGAAGCCGGACTCGGCGCTTGCATCGTCGTTCGCGCTCGCCGTTCGCACTCTCGGTGCCACGTTCCCCCACGTGCCGCGCTATGCGCAGCCGCACTCGGCGCTTGCACCCGCCATTTGCCCTCGGCGTCTGTGTTTGGCGTGGGCACTCGCGACGCCACCTTCCCGTTTCCTCCCACAACGGCGAACTCCGCAGCCCTTAACGCCTGCCCATCCCGTTGAACGCCCTCACCCGCGCCGTGATTGTTGAGTCCGCGAGTTCTCGACGTCGCCTTTTACGACGGCCTCCCAGACAGCCTCTCAGCATGCGTGCCAGCAACTCCATTCGTCGCCCTCGTGGAGGCTCCCAATCGCCAGAACGTTCGACGTCGCGAGTCGCGCCACGCCGCACCCAGCACATCGAGCTCTCGCCGTTTCCCTGCTCCGCCGCACGTATGCGATGTCTCTGCAAATCAACATAAGATATTCATTCGAAGCAAAGCGGCGCGAATGTGACGAGGCGCTGGGGCGACAAATCTTCGCGCATCTCGTCAGAAGGGGCGCGCCGGCGATTCGGTTTACGAATGGCAGGATGCAATTGCGATGACTCGCGCAGGATATGAGATTTGAGGAAATGCGACCTGGGATCGCGACGGATATTGAGTATGGGTAATTTCTAATTGGAGTGGGCTTTGCTGCGACGTTGGGGACTTCGCTGGCATTCCTACACAACAGGCAGGGGAAAGAAACAACTTCCAGTCAGCGATTGTCGGGATTTGTTGCCGCTCAAGAACGGGGGTCCAAGTGCAGTCCAGGAGAACCAAGATTGCACATTATCAAGTGCGCTAGATACTCACGGCTTGCGATACGCTGGACGTCAGCGCGGGTCACTGCCGAGCCAACTGCTTAGTCGCACACGCGACTTATGATGCTCGGCACGATTTTTCGCCCGCCGTTCGTTTTGCATACGCTATGCCCTAATACTTGAGACCACTTTCGCTGCGATCGGTAGATTCATTTGCTGGCGCACGACAACCAGTCCGAGGTGACGGCGATCATCTTAGGCTCGGGCGCCGGTCATATTACGGTACGTAGCGCGACTACCTAGGAGCCGCCACTCCAACGTGCGGCAAAACCAGTCGCGGCGCGCGAAAAACAGTACAGATCGGTTGCAATGATGACGATTGCTTTCGTCGGGGCCGCGACGGACTCTGTGCGTCCCAAGGGCGACGAACTCGGCGGCGGCGATGTCGGCGACTGTCATAGCGATGGCGCTACGATCGACGGGTTCGTCGGAGACGATGCCAGCGGCGAACTGCGAATTACGCGATCAAGAAGCTGGTGTGCGGGGCGGCCACGGCTCGAGGAGCTGTTCCTTGCGGTAAATCATTGCGTTGATGTCGTACGGGGCCAAATCGATGCTGTGCCCGTGCGTAATCGCGTCAGTGGGGCAGGCCTCGACGCAATAGCCGCAAAAAATGCAGCGAGAATAATCAATATTGTAAACGCTGGCGTAGCGCTCGCCGGCGGAGATGCGCTCCGTGTCAGTATTCTCCGCGGCTTCAATATAAATGCAATTCGCGGGGCAGGCCGCAGCGCAGAGGAAGCAGCCTACGCATTTCTCGAATCCGTTCTCGTCGCGCTGCAAAACGTGGATGCCACGATAGCGGGGCTGGACGCTTGCGGGAACGTCCGGATAGTTTTCAGTGGTCGTCTTGCGAAACATGGTTTTGAACGTGACGCTAAAGCCCTTCACAAGCGTCAGGAATGTTTCGCCAACTTCTCTTACGATTGAGGCCATGAGTCACTCACTGTAGCAAATTTTAAGGTCCCGCGCTTCTGGCATTTCTGCGACAACGAGATAAGGCGCAGCAAGCAGCGCGTCTGCGACGCGGCCGTAAAGCGGCACGCGGGACTCAGCGAGCCATGCCGCACGCACGAATCACTCTCCTGGTGGAGCGACGGGAGCGGGTTCTGGAAGCTTTCCTTTGCCGGTCATTGCGGAAATGATCTGGCGGCCGTGAAAGCGGCCATTTTCGATGAAGATGTCGGATGTTTTCAGGCCTCCAACGACGACACCGGCGACATAGATTCCCGGCACGTTCGTTTCGAGGCTGTCGGGATTGGCTTCGGGGCGGCGCGTCTCCCCATCGAGGTGAATTCCCTGCTGCTCAAGAAATTCAAAGTCGGGGTGGTAGCCAGTCATCGCAAAGACCTGGGCGGCCGGGATGCTTTTCTCTGGGCCGGAGTTCTTCACCCAAACCTTGCCAGGCTCGACGCGCGTGACGCTGGTTGAGAACAGCGCATGGACTTCGCCGGCACGGATGCGGTTTTCGATGTCGGGTTTGACCCAGTATTTGAGGCTTTTGCCCATCTCGGACTGCCGATGAACGAGCGTGACGCGCGCGCCGCCGCGGAAAAGATCGAGCGCTGCTTCGGCGGCCGAATTTTTTCCGCCGATGACGACGACGTCCTGATTCCAATAAGGGTGGGCGTCGGTGAAATAGTGCGAGACATGAGGCAGATCTTCGCCGGGAATTCCGAGGCGGTTCGGGCGGTCGTAGTAGCCGGTGGCGATGATGATTTTCCTGCCGTGATACTGGTGACGAGCGCCGGACTCGGCGAGCGTCTCCACGACGAACGCATCGTCCTTGCCGTGGATTTTTTCGACGCGTTCGTAGAGGCGGGTCTCGAGGCCGTAGTGCTCGACGGCGCGGCGGTAATACTTCAGAGCTTCGACGCGGGTCGGCTTGCCGCCGGTGGTGGTCATGGGGAGATCGCCGATTTCCATGCGCTCGGGAGTCGTGAAGAACAGCATGTTGATCGGGTAGTGGTAGAGCGAGTTGCAGAGGGCACCCTTGTCTAGGACCAGCGAGCGCATCCCGGCACGCGTGGCTTCGATGGCACAGGCGAGGCCGGTGGGCCCCGCGCCGATGCAAATCACGTCGTAGAGGCCACGATCGGCGACTTGGGAGCCCTTAATTTCACTCATGGCGCCCCCTCGTTTTCAGTGTCACGTAGATGGTACGTCCATCGTTTGTTTTCAATGAGTTAGGAGAAAATCTACTCGGCACGCTGTGTCGAGTAGATGTGCCGCAAACCGGACGAAACCCACGGGCTTGGCGCGAGGAGAAAGTGGCCGACGAACCGGGCACACTGCTACGCAACCCGCGGCGTCTGGCTCGGACCGCGCGTTCGATCAAATGCTGGTTCAGGTTCTTCACGTGACCATCTTAGTACACGGGAGCGGGAGTGCAAGTGTGGATCCCTGTGGACTTTGAGCAAGCCTGAAAAACGTCCTCGCTCTCTCCCGGAAAGCGTCCAGGACGCAGGTCAGCCGATGAGACCCCCATCCGCCCAGTTACCCGTTAGGACAGGTTCTCTTGTGGAATCAGCCAGCGTGCGATGGTACCGACAGAACGCTACGCGTTTGATAGGCTGGCGCCAGGGTAGCAAGCGGCGTCAACGGAGGGATAGCAATGGCTAAATCATATGCGGGAGCGGCGATTGTTCTGGTTTTGTGCGCTGGCGCGGCGCTGAGTGGTTTGGCCGCGGAGCCTGTTTCCCAGCCGCTCCGGCAGACGGAACTTCTTGCGCTCGTGGCGGGCGGAGTCCTGCCCGAAAACCTGGTACGGGAAATCGGCACGTATGGCTTGGCATTCCATCCGGATGACCCGTACCGGTCGCAACTCAAGAACGCCGGAGCCGACGACTCCATCTTGAAGGCGCTCGATAGCGCGAAAACTGTTGCCGTACGCCCCGCTGATGGGAACGCCGACGCGGCAATGCTGCAGCACATCAGTAATGCTGGGGCGTGGATGAAGGGCGAGCGCTATAACGAGGCTGCGCAAGAGCTGAATGCCCTTCTGACTGCCAGCTTTGACAAAGAAGAGGCGGGGTTCGTGATGGCCGAACTGCTCCGCAGGCAGGAGCGATGGAACGAAGCGGAACTCTTGTACGAAAAGGTGCTGGAAGAAGCTCCCGATTTTCGGGAAGGACACACGAAACTGAGTTACATCCTCTATCGAGTGGGAGATTATGAGGGCGCGCTGCGGGAGAGCAAGAAAGCGCTCGCCCTAACCCCCGACAATTCCGAAGCGCACAAGAACAGCGGTCTGGCGCTTGAATACTTGAATAAACACGACGCGGCAGCCGCCGAGTATAAAGAGGCACTGCGACTTAAGCCGGACTACGCTTTGGCGCGGTATGACCTCGGGAATTTGCTACGCGAAGACGGCAAATTCGACGACGCGATCATCGAGTACAAGAAGGCGATACAGCTCGATCCGAAAGCTGCAGGCCCGCACAACAATCTTGCTATCTCTCTCGATCAGAAGGGCGACCTCGATGGAGCGATCCGCGAATACCGGGAGGAGAAACGCATTGATCCAAAATCGTTTGATGTGCGCGCGGCCCTTGCGGCGGATCTTACGAGGCGCGGCATGGATGCCGAGGCGGTGACGGAATACCGCGACCTAGAGGCCATGTATCCGAACATGGAGGTGTGCCACGACTGCCTTGGCAATGCGCTTTTCCGAACATGGGATTTCGACGGCGCAGAAAAAGAGTTCCGGAAGGCAATGCTGATGGATCCGACGGACTTCAGACCGCACGTAGGACTCGGAAACATTCGCGAAAATCAGAACAGGTACGACGAGGCTCTGGAGGAATACCGGCGGGCCGAAGCGATAGACGACACTGCGCCGGACGCGCACGTTGGCGCCGGAAGAGTCTTGCTGGCGAAAAAGAATTACGCGCAGGCCATCGTAGAGTTCAAGCAGGCCGAGGAGCTGAGGCCGGGCTGGGAAAACGTTTATGACCTTTGCGGCCAAGCTCTCGAAGCCTCGGGAAACGTTGACGGCGCAATTGCCGAGTATCGGCAATCCCTCGCGCTCAACGCCAAACAGCTTCAGGTGATAATCGAACTCGCCTTGGCGCTTGAGAAGAGTGGAGATTGGGTCGGGGCGATCGCGGAATATCGCGCGGCGGCCGGCGTTGACGCGAGCATGGATTTGCGAACCAAAGTCATACGAACCTCCGACCGCGATCCTCAAAAGGAATACGCCGCGGCGCAGGAGCGTTTTTCAGCGCATCTTGCTTCGTTGAAGGCGGCCGGGAAGACCGCCGAGGCAACGAGCCTGCAGGCGCGTGTTCAGAACATCAGTGTCTCATCCGGCCTTTCCGATAAGCTCGACGCCGCGATGCAAGCGGGAGCCAAGGCAAACTCCGAACGACGCTGGGATGAGGCACTCAAGTTCTATCAGGGAGCCGTGGATCTGGCCGAAAAGATCCAGCCGCACGACTCACGACTAATCACGGCTCTGGATCATGTTGGAAACGAGAACCTGAAGCAGAATCCGGCCGCCGCACAGGCCGCCTTCGAACAGGAATTGAAGGTTTCCGAGGAGGTGTATGGCCCACAAACTCCCGGGACGACACCGGCGCTGCAGTCCCTGGGCAACAATGCGATGGTGGAACAGGATTACGAGGGCGCGGCGAAGTATTACTTTCGGGCCGTGGACATAAACGAGAAGGCATTCGGTGAGGGCAGCGACGCTGTCGCAGAGAGTCTAAGGGTCGCTGCGACGGCATATCTGATGGAAAAAGATTACGCGAAGGCGGAGCCGTATTTCTTGCGAGCGCTCCGAACCGAGGAGTCGCTGCACGGGAACGACAGCATGAACCTCGTACCCCTGCTAGGCGAACTGAGTTATCTCTACGATGGTTGGGCCAAGCCCGAAAAAGCCGAGCCTTATTATCACCAGACACTCAACGTGATCGAGAAACAATACGGCGAAAACAGCCCGGTGCTCGAAACGCTGCTGACCAAGGACGCCGCGGAGCTGCGCAGCCTCGGAAAATCAGATGAAGCCGATGCGTTGGACAAGCGGCTGGCGACGATCCGTGCGGCCACGATGAAAACAAACTAAGGCCTCGGCTATTTTGCGCCCTGCCCTTCCCCGCCACGGCCAGCGCCGAGAGTTCGATCGATTCAAAGCAAACCAGGGTGACGGCGAGCTAGCGGCGCGGGCTCTCTGCGGTGAAATGTTTCTTCCAAGGAAAACCAAGGACGTCTTTGCTAACGTCGTACTCCGTCGAGAGGTAGATGGATCCTACGATGCCCACCCCGGTGCGCTCCACGTTGATCTGCTCGGGTTCGAGATGAATCCCGTCCTGCGCGGCCTTGGCGATCACGAGGTCGCGAAATTCGGCGTCTGATCGCGGATCAACCAAACCGATTCGCATGCCGGTGAGTGACGAAAGGTCCTTCAGGTCGCCGGTCAGCTCGATGTTCGACAAATAGACCGAGCCAATCTGCCAGCCAGCGATCGCCGCCAGCACAAGCAGGGAGAGTCCGACAATGGTTCCTGCATTTTTCACAGACCCCTCCTAGCCCTGAAGGAAGTGGGCGCCTCAAATTCAAGGATAAGCGAGCAAGAACTTAATTGGTACGGTACGTGCCAAAACGTTACCCATTCGGTCCCGCCACCGGCGGGACCTCAGGGCCAGAAGGCGGCTGATAGGAGATCAGAAAGAGGCGGCGATCCCCTCCTGCGGTCGCCAGGGCGAACTACGGCGGGACCAGAGGCGATCAGAGTCGCGCGCAGCGGTCCCGCGTGGCATGATGGGCGGCGATTTGCGAGTAATGACAGGAGTGAGCGATGAGCACATTTGTTCTGGTTCACGGGGCGTGGCATGGCAGCTGGTGCTGGAAAAGAGTTCGCAAGGCGCTTCAGGCGCAAGGGCATGAGGTGTTCACACCGACGCTGACGGGAGTGGGAGAGCGGTCGCACCTGTTGTCGCCGCAGATTAACCTCGAAACACACATCCTCGACGTGGTGAACCTGATTCGCTGGGAAGAGCTGTCGAATGTCGTGTTATGCGGGCACTCGTACGGCGGAATAGTGGTAAGGGGAGCGGCGGATCGCGTGCCGGAGCGAATCGGCGCGCTGGTCTATCTGGATGCATTTGTGCCCGAAGACGGGCAGAGCCTGCACGACACGCTTCCGCCGGAACAGCGGAACGCACAGCGCGAGGCCGCGAAAATGCACGGTGACGGTTGGAAAGTGCCGCCCATCACCGCTGAGCGGTTCAACGTAAACGCCAAAGATGCGGCGTGGATGGACCGGCAGTGCACGATGCAGCCGCTGGCGACATTTGACCAGCCGCTTCGGTTGAGCGGCGGAATTGACGCGGTGAAGAATGTGACATACATCGTTGCTCCACGATTCGAAGGATCGCCGTTCGGGCAGTTCTACGAGCGAGCGAAGGCGAAGGGATGGAAGACGCTCAGTTTGGCGTGCGGTCATGATGTGATGCTGGATATGCCTGTGGAATTGACGGCGGCGCTGGCGGAGGCGGCGCGGTGACAAGCAAGAAGCAACACGGCGGGCACGGACGCGAGCCCAATGGTCGCGAGCCGCCAAGCACTGGCGCCGGGCACGGCATGCCGTGCCCCTACGAAAAACAACCGACGACGACGATCGCGTTACGCGACGGGCAAAAGGGCGTTGACTAATTCGGCGGCGAAGGATTCCAGCTCGGCGGTGCGCTCGGGGCTCGCTTCAAGTTTGTCTTTCTTGCGGACGAACCAGTGGCCATCGGACTGGATGGTGCGGGCGCTAAGGCCTCCGGCGACGAG